>Ga0097691_1000088_pt1 | contig 83271 bp, 78 predicted proteins | sample NGESurdeep072012_8_FD_72858 | JGI IMG/M metagenome (GOLD analysis project Ga0097691, IMG submission 72858) | Arctic peat soil microbial communities from Barrow, Alaska - NGEE Surface sample 210-1 deep-072012 | ecosystem: Environmental > Terrestrial > Soil > Wetlands > Peat ...
CCCACCACTACACGCTCCTCCACGGCGGCACGGTCCTCACGTTCGACGGCGCGCTCCCGTCGGACGCCGCCTCGCGCGCAGGCGGCGATCCGCGTGTTCCCGACGCGGCGGGCCGACGGGCCACGGCGATCTGCTTCGCGGACGACCGCATCCTGGCCGTGGGCACGGACCAGGAGATCCTTGCGCTCGCCGGCCCCGATTCGCATGTGGTCGACCTCCGGGGCCGGGCCGTCCTGCCGGGGTTCGTGGAGCCGCACGCGCACCCGTACTGGGAGGGCGTCGTCGCCGGGATGGCGCTGCTCGCCGGGCGCGAGCGGCGCGCCGCCATCCGCGCCGTGCCGGGGGCCGCGGAGCACCTGGAGCCCGACACGTGGCTGGTCGCCCGCTACGACCCGACCGGCTGGGACCGCCCCGACGACCCGACCCGCGACGACCTGGACCGGGCCGTGCCCGACCGGCCGGTCCTGCTGGCCCACGTCTCGGGGCATGCCGTCACCGCGAACAGCCTGGCTCTCGCGCTCGCCGGGCTCGACCGCCGCTCGGACGACCAGCCCGGCCGGATGGCGATCGAGCGGGACGACGGCGGCGAGCCCACCGGGATCCTCCGTGGGCCGGACGCATGGGACCGGATCGCGGCCGCGCTGCCGCCCCCGACCGCCGCGGACGGCCATGCAGCCCTGACCCGCGCCGCCGCCCGCCTGGCAGCGGACGGCGTCACGAGCGTTGCCGACGCCGACCTGGGCTCGACGCACGGCGTCGCCGTGGAGCTGGCGGCCTGGGGAGAGGCGATCGCGTCCGGCGCGATGTCGCTGGCCGTTGCGCTCATGCCGGGGCTCGCGCGGATCGCTCCCGGCGTCGGCGACACGGTCCCGTCCCCGGCCGAGATCGCGGCCATGCTGCCGGAGGCCGCCCGGAACCGGGTGCGCCTGGACCACCTGAAGCTGAAGGCCGACGGCGCGCTCACGACGCACACGGCCTGGCTGCGCGCGTCGTACGCGGACGCGCCGCACGCCGGCGGGCCCGTCCACGATCCTGCCGTGCTCGCCGAACGCGTCCGCGGCGCCGTTTCCGCCGGATGGGCGGTCGCCACGCACGCCATCGGCGACGCCGCCATCGCCGCCGTGCTGGATGCCTGTGCGGCAGCGCTGCCACCCCCGCGCCCGCACCGGCTGGAGCACGCGATGCTCCTCGACGAGGACCTCCTCGTCCGGCTGGCCGCCTCGGGGATTGCCGCGGTCGTCCAGCCGGAGTTCCTGGCGTGGGCCGGCGCCACCTACCGCGCCCGTCTCGGGGAGGAGCGCGCCGCACGCCTCCTGCCATTTGCGGCGTTCCTCCGGGCCGGGATCCCCATGCCCTTCTCCAGCGACCGGCCGGTGGTCCGCGGGGCGCCGCTCGACGGCGTCCGCGCCGCCCTGCAGCACGACCCCGGCCTCTCGATCGCGGAGGCGTTCCACGCGTGGACGGCCGCGGGCGCTGCGGTCCTCGGCGACGACGACGCCGGCCGGCTGGAGGTGGGACGGCGAAGCGACCTGGTGATCCTGTCGCGCGATCCCATGGTGGTTCCGCGGGCCGCGTGGGCGCGGCGCGACGACGGCATCACGGTGGTTGCGACCATCGCTCGCGGACGACTGGTGGCCGGTCGGCTGGAGGGGCTGGCGTGACGCTGGCGGCGCTCACGTTCGGCTTCGACCCCACCGTTCAGGTCGGGGATCTCGCGGTTCGCTGGCAGACGCTGGGGATCGCGCTGGCCGTGCTCGCCGGCCTCGCCTGGTGCGCGCTCATCGCCGGGCGGACGCCGGCCTTCGGGCCCTGGATGCGCGAGTACCCGGACGATGGAGACGGCTCCGGCGGGGTCTGGCACCTGCGCCGGGACGACCTCCTGTTCATCGTCCTCGGGGTGCTCCCCGGCGCCGTGATCTTCGGCCGGCTGGGCTACGGCCTCCTGCACCCCGACTGGTATTCGCGCGACTGGCACCAGCTGCTGGACCCTGCCGGGGGCAGCCTGGAGCTCACCGGTGCGGTGGTCGGCGGAACGCTGACCGGGATCTACGTCGCCGCGCTGCTGGATGCCCCGGTCGGGCGGTGGCTCAACGTCGCGATCCGGCCGCTCCTGCTGGCCCTCGCGGTGGGCAAGGCAGCGGAGGTCCTGGGCGGCGCCGGCCAGGGCGCGCTGGTGCCCGGCGGCGGCGGGATCGCCATCGCGTTCGCCGGGCCCGGCCCGTGGGGGAGCCCCGGGGCCGAGCTTCCGGCCATTCCCGCCCAGCTGCTGGAGGCCGGGATGACGACCGTCGTGCTCCTGCTGGTCGGCGCCCTCAGCTGGGGGTCCAGCCTCCGCCGCGCCGACGGGCGGCTGTTCGCCATCGGGTTGGCGGCCTGGGCGCTGGGCCGCGCCGCGGTCGCGGGAACGTGGCGCGACGCCGCGCTGCTGGGGCCGCTCAACGCCGAGCAGCTGATCTGCCTGGTCGTGGTGACGCTCACGGGCGGCGCGGCCATCGTGGCCACGCTCGTGATCTGGCGCCGCCGCGGCGCTGACGCAGCCCCGGGCTGAGCCGCGACCTCAGCTCATCCGCGTGTGGTCCGTGGCGTCGCGGCGCAGGAACCGCCCGTGGCCGGCCGGCCCGACCCATTTGCCGTCGCGCACCAGGACCGTCCCGCGGCTCATCACGACGTCCGAGGCCCCCTGGACCTCGCGGCCCTCGAAGATCGAGTAGTCGACGTCCATGTGGTGGGTCGCCGCGCTGATCGTCCGGCGCCGGTTCGGGTCGTAGACCAGGATGTCGGCGTCGGACCCGGGCGCGATCGCGCCCTTCTTCGGGTACATCCCGAACATCCGCGCCGGCGCGGTGGACATGATCTCCACCCAGCGCTCGCGCGTGATCCGCCCGCCGACGACGCCCCCGTCATGGAGGAGGTCGACCCTGTCCTCCACGGCCGGCAGGCCGTTCGGGATCTTGCGGAAGTCGCCCCGCCCCAGCTCCTTCTGGCCGTGGAAGTCGAACGGGCAGTGGTCCGTGGCGACGAGCTGCAGGGCATCCGTGCGGAGGCCGGTCCAGAGGTCCTCCTGGTGGTCCTTCGTTCGCAGCGGCGGGCTGCAGACGAACTTGGCGCCCTCGAACCCGTTGCCCAGGTCGTCGAGGGAGAGGAAGAGGTACTGCGGGCAGGTTTCCGCGAACGCCATCGTGCCGCGGTCGCGGGCGGCCATGACGGCCTCCAGCGCGTCGCGCGCCGAGAGGTGGACGATGTAGACGGGGACGCCCGCCGCCTCTGCGAGACGGATCGCGCGGTTCGTCGCCTCGCCCTCCAGGACGGGGTAGCGGGCCATGCCGTGGCCGATCGGGTCGGTGGTCCCGGCGGCCACGAGGTTCGCGGCGATGACGTCGATGACCGGGCCGTTCTCGGCGTGCATCATGATCAGCCCGCCGTTCTCCCGGGTCCGCAGCATGGCCCGGTAGATGTGGTCGTCGGGGCTGTAGAGGACGCCCGGGTAGGCCGTGAAGAGCTTGAACTCGGGGACACCCTCCGCCACGAGCTGGTCCATCTCGGCCAGGGTGGCGTCGGTCACGTCCGACATCATCATGTGGAAGCCGTAGTCGATCGCGGTGTTGCCCTCGGCCTTGGCCATCCACGCCTCGAGCCCCTCGCGGAGCGAGCGGCCCTTCGTCTGCGGCGCGAAGTCGACGATCGTGGTCGTCCCGCCGTGGGCCGCCGCCTTCGAGCCCGTCTCGAAGGTGTCCTTGGCGAACGTGCCGCCGAAGGGCAGCTCCATGTGGGTGTGGACGTCGATGCCGCCCGGCACGACGTACTTCCCGGTCGCATCGAGCGTGACGTCGGCCGTCACGCCGCCGGCGGCGAGGTCGGCCCCGACCAGGGCGATCGTCTCGCCGTCGACGAGCACGTCGGCCGGGTACGAGCCGGCGGCCGTGACGACGAGGCCGTTCGTGATCAGCGTGCGCATTGGATGCCTCCTCAGGCCGTTGCGGCCCGGACGTCACGGAGAGCCGGGATGATCTCGCGGCCGTAGATCTCCAGCTGCTCCTCTTCATTGCCGTTCATCAGGTAGAGGTTGAACTGGTCCACGCCGGCCTCAGCCAGCACGCGAAGCTTCGCCACGTGGGCGTCCACGTCGCCCACGATCCCGAACCGATCGACAATGTCGTCCGTCACGAAGTCGGCGTTGGAGGAGCCGACCTCCGCGTGGTGGAGATAGTCGTAGGCCTGGCGTCCCCGGACGTAGCGGGTCAGGCCCTCGGGCAGGTCGCCCTGGTACTTGTTGACGAGGTCCACGACGTGGTTCCCCACCAGCGCGGGGAACCAGCGGATGCGGTCGCGGCCGTCGGCCGGATCGCCGACATGGGCCGGCGCGGCGGCCATGATCCGGACCGAGGCAGGATCCCGCCCCGCCTCCACGGCGGAGGCGTGCACCTGGGCCACGAACCAGCGGATCAGGTCGGGGTCGCCGATCTGGAGCATCGACCCGTCGGCGACCCGGCCGGTCAGCTTGAGGGCCACCGGCCCGTAGCCCGCGATCCAGACCGGCAGGCGGTGGGAGGTCGCCCACGGCAGCTCCAGCATGGCGCCCTCGTACTCGACCTGGCGGCCCTCGGCGAGCGCCCGGATCACATGGACGGCATTCTCGAGGTCAGCCATGCTCGTGGGCGTCTTGCCCAGGACCCGGCGCGCGGAATCGCCGCGCCCGATCCCGAGGTCGAAGCGGCCCCCGGAGAGCTCCTGCAGCACCGCCAGCGCGGAGGCGGTGACCGACGGCTCACGCGTCCCCGGGTTCGTGACGCAGGTGCCCAGGCGGAGCGTGGTCGTGGCCTGCGCCATGAGGGTCAGGAGGATGTACGGCTCACGCCACAGCACGTGCGAGTCGAAGAGCCAGGCGTAGGCGAAACCCGCCGCCTCGCCCTGGCGGGCGAGCGCCAGCGTTCGCTCGATCGAGTGCTCGGGCTTGAGCGTGAACCCGAACTCCATGCGGCGTCTCCTCGGGTGCCCGTGGCGGCTAGGGGCGGACCAGGTCGGCGTAGGCCTCCGGACGGCGGTCGCGGTAGAACTGCCAGGTCTGGCGGACCTCCGTGATGACGTCCAGGTCCAGGTCGCGGACCACCAGCTCCTCGTCGTACGGGCTGGCCACGCCGCCCACGATCTGGCCGCGCGGATCGCAGAAGTAGCTCTGCCCGTAGAAGTCGTCGTCGCCGATCGCCGCCTCGATCCCGACGCGGTTGATCGTCCCGACGTAGTAGCCGTTCGCGACGGCGTGGCTGGGCTGCTCGATCCGCCAGAGGTACTCGGAGAGGCCGCGGCTGGTGGCGCTCGGGATCAGCACGATCTCCGCGCCGTTGAGGCCCAGCGCGCGCGCGCCCTCCGGGAAGTGGCGGTCGTAGCAGATGTAGACGCCGATCTTGCCGACCGCGGTCTCGAAGACGGGGTAGCCCAGGTTGCCGGGGCGGAAGTAGAACTTCTCCCAGAAGCCCTTGACGTGGGGAATGTGGGTCTTGCGGTACTTGCCCAGGTAGCGACCGTCGGCGTCGATCACCGCGGCCGTGTTGTAGTAGATGCCCGACGCCTGCGAGTCCTCCTCGTACATCGGCACCACGAGGATCATGCCCGTCTGCTTGGCGAGGTCCTGCATCCGCTTCGTGGTGGGGCCGTCGGGGATCAGCTCCGTGTACGCGTAGTACTGCGGATCCTGGACCTGGCAGAAGTACGGCCCGTAGAAGAGCTCCTGGAACAGGACGAACTGGGCGCCCTGCGCCTTCGCCTCGTGGGCGCGCGCCTCGTGCTTCTGGATCATCGATTCCTTGTCGCCGGTCCAGGTCGCCTGGACGAGTGCGCCTCGCACGATTCGCGGCATCGGGTACCTCCGGTCGGGATCGCGTCGGACTTTGGCGATGCGGCGGACGCGTCCCCGGCGCCTTCCGTCCGCTCGCCCGGAATGAGGCCGAATGCTACACCGCTCGCGAGGGACAGGGGCGTCGGGTCGCGGTGTTCGCACATGCGCATACATCGGCGTGCCGGTGTGGTGTAATGGCGCGCATCGCTCCCGGGTTGCGCCGGGCAGCAGGAGGTCCGCGCCGTCCCCACCGCTCGCGGCCCGTCGTCGCGACCGGTCGACTTCGCTCCAGCAGGTTCGCGGTTCGCGTGCCGGGCACGCCCCGCCTCGAGGTGACCGATGACCGTTCGAACTGCCGCCGATCCGATGTCAAGCCAGGAGGTCGTGCGGCTCTCGCGCGCCCACACGTTCTTCTCGTGGTCGGTCCAGGGAGCCCTGGATCCCATCGCGATCGACCGTGCCCAGGGCGTCTACCTCTACACGCCCGAGGGCCAGCGGATCCTGGACTTCAACAGCCAGCTGATGTCGGTGAACATCGGCCACGGCGATCGCCGCGTCATCGACGCGATCACGGCCCAGGCGACCCGGCTCCAGTACGTGCAGCCCGCCTTCGTGACGGAGATCCGGGCGCGCCTGGGCGCCAAGCTCGCTGAGATCCTGCCCGGCGACATGGACAAGGTCTTCTTCACGCTGGGCGGCGCCGAGGCGGTGGAGAACGCGATCCGGCTCGCCCGCCACTACACGGGCCGCCACAAGATCCTCGCCCGCTACCGCAGCTATCACGGCGCCACCCTGGGCTCCATGACCCTGACGGGCGATCCGCGGCGCTGGGCGAACGAGCCCGGGATCGTGGGCGTCGTGCGCTACCCGGACACGCACCGCTGGGGCGAGAAGGAGCCCCGGCCGGTAGCCGAGAGCCTCCAGGGCCTGGAGGACGTGATCCAGTACGAGGGCGCGCACACGATCGCGGCGGTCTTCCTCGAGACCATCGTGGGCACGAACGGGATCCTGATCCCGCCCGACGGCTACCTGCAAGGCGTCCGCGAGCTGTGCGACCGCTACGGGATCCTCATGGTGGCCGACGAGGTGATGGCGGGCTTCGGCCGCACCGGGCGCTGGTTCGCGGTCGACCACTGGAACGTGGTGCCCGACCTGATGACCATGGCCAAGGGGCTCACCTCGAGCTACCTGCCGCTCGGCGGCGTGGCGATGCGCCATCACATCGCCGAGGCGTTCGAGACGAAGATGTTCTACGGCGGGCTGACCTACAGCAGCCACCCGGTCAGCCTCGCGGCGTCGCTCGCCACGATCGGCGTGTACGAGGAGGACGGCCTCATCGAGCGCTCGGCCCGGCTGGGCCTGGTGATGCGGGGCCACCACGAGGCGCTCGCCGCGAAGCATCCCAGCGTGGGCGCCCACCGCAACCTGGGCCTCTTCGGGATCCTTGACCTGGTCCGCAGCCGCGACCCGTTCGTCCCACTGACCGCCTTCAACGGCACCTCGGACGAGATGAAGGCCGTGGCGAAGTTCCTCCGCCAGAACGGCCTCTACACGATGACGCCCAACAACTCCATCCACACCAACCCGCCCCTGTGCATCACCGAGGAGCAGCTGGCCGAAGGCTTCGCGGTGATCGACCGGGCGCTCGATATCGCCGACGAGGCCGTCACGGGGTGACGGCCGGGCGTCCCGGATCCTCGGGGTCCTGACAGTGGCCGCTGCTCCCGCCATCGCCTCGGCGACCCTGCTCCGCGGCGATGTCCGGAGCGGCCTCTCCCGGCGGGGCCGTGCGGCGGCCATCGCGGTGATCGTGGTCGGCTTCCTGGTTCTCTGGGAGGTCGTCAAGTGGGTGGGCGGCGACCCCTGGCGGATCCACGCCTCGATCCTCGGCTTCGCGATCAACTACGAGCACTTCCCGCCGCTGAAGTGGGCGATCGCGTCGGACCTGGCGCTGCCGCACCTGTGGTCGATCATCGGCGCCTACGGCCAGCCGGCCGTGCGGTTCGGGCCGCCGGTCTGGCAGGTGCTGATCGGCGCCTCGCTCTTCACGTTGCGCGAGGCGTTCGTCGGGCTGGTCATCGGCGCCGCGCTCGGGCTGCTCCTGGGAATCGTGTTCGTCCGGTTCCGGGTGCTGGAACGGGCGTTCGTGCCGTACGTGGTCGCCTCGCAGACGATCCCGCTGATCACGATCGCCCCGATCGTCGTGATCTACCTGGGCGCCAGGTGGACCTCCGTCGCGCTGATCGCCGCCTACCTGACGTTCTTCCCGGTCACCGTGGCCGCGCTTCGCGGCCTGCGGGCGGCAGACCCGCGCGCCTTCGAGCTGATGCGGGCGACGGCGGCATCCGAAACCCAGGTGCTGTGGAAGCTGCGCCTGCCGGCCGCAACGCCGTATCTCTTCTCGGCGCTCCGGGTGAGTGCCAGCGCCAGCGTCGTGGGCGCGATCATCGGCGAGCTGCCGTCCGGCATCCCGGACGGGCTCGGCGGCCAGATCCTCCAGGACGTCCAGTACTACATCACCGGTCCCGAGCGGCTGTGGGCGACGCTCGCGGCCGCGGCCGTGCTCGGGATGGTCTTCGTGGGGCTCGTCGGCCTGGCCGACAGGCTCGTGAACCGGGGCCGCCACCAGCCTGCCAGGACCTGAACGAGGCATCGATGACCGAGATCCGATCCAGCGCGACCCAGCCCGCCGGGACCGGCGCCGCTCCCGCCCGCTCCGACGCCCAGCCGGTCGTCGAGATCTCGGGGGCCGGCAAGATCTTCGGGAGCGGCCCGACGGCGGTCCACGCCCTGCAGGGGATCGACCTGAGCATCCGGGCCCGCGAGTTCGTCTCGCTGATCGGTCCTTCGGGCTGCGGCAAGTCCACCCTGCTCCGGCTGATCGGCGACCTCATCCCGGCGAGCATCGGGTCGGTGAAGGTCAACGGCAAGCCGGCTCGCCAGGCGCGCATGGGCCGCGAGTACGGCATCGTCTTCCAGGCGCCGGTCCTCTTCGAGTGGCGGACGATCGACCGGAACGTGGAGCTGCCGCTCGAGATCTCGGGGCGCCCCGCCGCCGAACGCAGGGAGCGGGCCCTCGAGATGCTCCGCCTGGTGGAGCTCGAGGAGTTCGCCAAGAAGTACCCGTGGCAGCTGTCGGGCGGCATGCAGCAGCGCGTCGCCATCGCCCGGGCCCTCGTCATCGACCCCAAGCTCCTGCTGATGGACGAGCCGTTCGGTGCGCTGGACGAGATGACCCGCGAGCGGATGAACAGCGAGCTGATGAGCATCTGGCGGCGGACGCATACCACCGTCGTGTTCGTCACCCACTCGATCCCCGAGGCGGTCTTCCTCTCCACCCGCGTGGTGGTCATGTCGGCCCGGCCGGGCCGGGTGACGAGCGTGATCGACGTCGACCTGCCGCAGCCCCGGACGTTCGAGACGCGCGAGAGCGAACGCTATTTCGAGCTCGTCACCGCCGTCCGCGAGGCGCTCCACCAGCGCGACCTTGACGCGCCCGGGGCGCGCGAGTCGAACGGCGACGCAGCGCGGATCCGGGCCGAGGGGTACGCGTGACCACGGCCCAGCCCGCCGCTCCCGCCGGCCCGGCCCTGGTCGGGCCCTGGGCGAGCCGCCTCCGGGAGGCCCTGCCGTCGGTGGCCGTTTTCGTGGGTGTCCTCCTGGCGTGGGAGTTCTCGCTCCGCATCCTTGGCGTCCAGCAGTTCCTCCTGCCTCGCCCCTCCGTGATCCTCGCGGCGATGGTCGACCAGCAGGCCGACCTGTCACGCGGCGCGGTCTACACGGCCACGGAGGCCCTGGGCGGCCTCGTGATCGGCAGCTTCCTGGGGATCTGCGCGGCATTCGCCACGGCGCGCTGGGTGAGCGCCCGGGAGGCCCTCCTGCCGGTGGCGATCGTGGCGAACTCGATCCCGATCATCGCGCTCGCGCCGATCACGAACATCTGGTTCGGGTCGGACAACCCCATGTCGCGCATGGCGATCGTGGCCGTGATGGTCTTCTTCCCGCTCATGATCAACACGACGCGCGGCCTGGTCGAGGTGGATCCGGCCGCCCTCGAGCTGATGGACGCGAACGCGGCGTCCACCTGGCAGGTGATCCGCAAGGTCCGGGTCCCCAACGCGCTGCCCTTCGTGTTCACCGCGTTCAAGGTGGCGACGACGATCAGCGTCATCGGCGCCGTGGTGGGCGAGTACTTCGGCGGCCCGCAGTACGCCCTCGGCGTCTACATCACGTCCGAGGCCTACGTGTTCCGCTACATGAACGCGTGGGCGGCGATCCTGATCGCCAGCGCCATGGGAATCATCTTCTACCTTGCCGTGTCCGGCCTGGAGCGGCTTCTGCTCCCGTGGCATTCGTCACGCCGGCAGCCTGCGGGCTGATCCGGCGCGGAGTGGGGTGGGCGCACGGATTCGAGAGGAGGAGGCGAATCGGGAGGTGAATGACGGAGGAGACGAGAGGTCCTGAGGACGGTTGTCCAGCCCAGCAGAGGAGAGGATGTCGATGAAGATTCGCAGATGGTTCGGGATGGTGGCCCTGGTCGCGATCGTGGTCGCGGCCTGCTCGAGCAGCGCCACCACCGCGCCGGCGGCGAGCAGCGGCGCGGCCGCCGGGCCGCTGACCCCGGTCAAGTTCGTGCTCCAGTGGGTTCCCCAGGCCCAGTTCGCCGGCTACTACGCGGCGGTGGACCAGGGCTACTTCAAGGCTGCCGGCCTTGACGTCACCATCCAGCCGGGTGGTCCCGACGTGAACCCGATGCAGGTCGTCGCATCCGGCGGCGCCGACATCGGCACCACGTGGGTGCCGAAGATGCTCGCCTCGCGCGAAGGCGGCACCGACCTCGTGGACATCGCCCAGATCTACCAGCGCTCGGGCACGCTCGAGATCTCGTTCAAGAGCAACAACATCAACTCGATTGCCGACCTCAAGGGCAAGAAGGTCGGGACGTGGCTCGGCGGCAACGAGCCCGAGCTCTACGCTGACCTCAAGAAGGCCGGGATCGACCCGGCGAACCCGGCCGACGTCTCGATCGTCAAGCAGCCGTTCGACATGTCCCAGATGCTGACCGGCCAGACCACCGCCTCCGAGGCGATGATCTACAACGAGTACGCGCAGGTCCTCGAGGCGACGAACCCGGCGACCGGCAAGATGTACACGCCGGCCGACATCAACACCATCGACTTCAACAAGGACGGCACGGCGATGCTCCAGGACATGGTCTTCGCCAGCGCGAAGTGGCTGTCCACGGGCACCAACGCCGCGACCGCCGAGAAGTTCCTCGAGGCCACGTTCAAGGGCTGGATCTACTGCCGTGACAACCCCGACGGCTGCGTCCAGTCAGTGCTGAAGGCCGGCTCCAAGCTGGGCACCAGTCACCAGGCGTGGCAGATGAACGAGGTCAACGCCCTGATCTGGCCGTCGCCGAACGGGATCGGCGTCATCGACCCAGCCGTCTGGGCCCAGACGGCCCAGATCGCCCAGACCTACGGGATCATCAAGAACGCTCCGACGGCCGACGCCTACCGGACCGACCTGGTGACGCAGGCCCTCGCCGCGCTCGGCTCGAGCGTGGATACGAAGGGAGCAAGCTTCCAGAAGACCACGGTGACCCTGCAGCCCGGCGGCAATTGACCCCGGGAACACTCGAGGCGACGAGGCCGGCCCCGGACACCGGGGCCGGCCTCTCGCGTTCGGGCGTCAGTCCCGGCGGCCGGTCCCGAACTGGCGGTCGCCGGCGTCGCCGAGCCCGGGCAGGATGTAGCCCTTCTCGTTGAGGCCGCGGTCGAGCGCCGCGCAGTGGATGGTCACATCCGGATGGGCCGCGCTCACCGCGGCGACGCCCTCGGGCGCGGCGATCAGGTTGATGAGCTTGATCCGGGTCGCGCCCCAGCGCTTGAGCACCTCGATGGCGGCCGTGGCCGAGCCGCCGGTGGCGAGCATCGGGTCGAGGATCAGGCAGAGGTCGACGGTCGCGGAATCGGGGAGCTTGTTGTAGTACTCGACCGGCCGGAGCGTTCGCTCGTCGCGGAAGAGGCCCAGGTGCCAGACCTCGGCGGTGGGCATCAGCTCCAGCATGGCGTCGACCATGCCCAGGCCGGCCCGGAGGATCGGCACGAGGCCGATCCGGTCGCCGAGCTCGTGGGCTTCGACTTCCTCGAGCGGCGTTCGGACGCGGCGCGGGCGGAGGCGCGCGTCGGCGAGCGCCTCGTAACCCAGGAGCCACGAGAGCTCCCGGACGACCTCGCGGAACTTCTTCGGCTCGGTCTTTTCGTCGCGGAGGATCGCGAGCTTGTGAAGCACCGCGGGGTGCCGCGAGACGGTGAGGGACGGAGCGCGGGGCGGGGCGGTTGTCTCGGACACGGGCGCGCACCTCGGGGCGTGGAGCGGGCGGACGACCGGCCGGGGGCGCGCCTGGCGCAGTGGGATCCCGACCTGCACGATCCTAGCACCGGCGCGCCTCCGGAACCGGTCGCCGCCGCGGCTGCCGAAGGCCCGGGCGACGGCGACGTCGCGCCGGCGCGGGGCGCGCGGTATGCTCGGTCGATGCCGTCAACCCGTGCCCCGCGCAGCGTGCGCCCAGGTCCCGCTGTCGCGTCGCGCAGGGCCGCGCCGGTCCTGGCCCGTCACGTTCGCGGCGAGATCGTCGAGAGCGTTCATCGCGGGCACATCGTCCAGGTCGACGCGATCGGCAAGGTGATCCGGACCGCCGGCGACCCCGAGGTGGTCGTCACGCTCCGGTCGTGCGTCAAGCCCTTCGCGCTCGTCACGCTCCTCGAAGCGGGCGGCGTGCGCGAGTTCGATCTCTCGTCGGCGGAGCTTGCGGTCATGGCGAGCTCGCACTCCGGCGAGGACCTGCACGTTCGGACGCTCCAGGCGGTCTTCCGCCGCGCCGGGGTGAGCCAGACCCTGCTCGCCTGCGGCAGCGAGGGCGCGCCGCTGGACGCGCTCACGGCGGTGCGCCTGGCGCGCGATGGCGAGAAGCCCGGGCCGGTTCGCCACAACTGCTCGGGAATGCACGCGGCGGAGCTCCTGCTGGCGCGGCTCGCGGACTGGACGCTGGAGGACTACTGGCAGCCCGACCACCCGGTCCAGGTCGCCACGCGGGCCGTCGTCGCCCGCGCCTTTGCCACCACGCCGGAGCGCCTGACGACGGCGACCGACCAGTGCGGCGTGGACACGTACGCATTCCCGCTTCGTGCAGTTGCCGCGGCCTACGCGCTCCTTGCCGACCCCGATGCGCTCCCGCCGGGCGACGCGCGCCGCTCGCTCTCCGCACCGTTGCGCGTCATCCGCGACGCGATGCTGGCGAACCCGGAGCAGGTCGGGGGCACGCGCGACCGCCTGGACACGTCGCTGATGAGGGCGCTTCCCGGTCGGCTCGTGTCCAAGGGCGGTGCGGAGGCGCTGCGCGGGATCGCGGTCCTGGCGGACCGGACCGGCGGTGCGCCGGCTTCGGCGTTCGCAATCAAGGTGGAAGACGGGGGCGGGTTCGCGCGGGCGGGGTGGTCGATCGCCGTCGAGACGCTCCGCCTGGCCGGGGTCCTGGGCGCCCAGTCGCTGCGGGCGCTGGGGCGATATCACCGGCCCGTCCAGCTGGATCCGCACGGGAAGATCGCGGCCGAGACGATCCCCGCGTTCGATCTCGTGCCGGTCGGCGAGCTGGTCGGCTGACGCCGGCGGGCGAGGCGGGAACCGCTGCGTGACGTCCAGGGGGGATCCGTATCGCGTGCTCGGCGTGCCGCAGGGCGCGTCCATCGCCGAGGTGAAGCGCGCGTACCGGTTGCTGGCGAAGCGGAACCACCCCGATGCGGGTGAGGGATCCCTGGCCCGGTTCCTGGAGATCCAGGCGGCCTACGAGATGCTTGCCCGGAACGGCGCGACAGGCGGCGCCCGCTCCGGCCCGTCCCGGTCCACCGTCCGGCGGCCGGCCCAGCAAGGCCCGCGCGCCACGGGTTCTCGCCGGGCGAGCGGCGAGCGCGCCGACGACCCCGCGACGCCACCGCCGCCCGGCACCGAATGGGCGCGCCGACCACGCGAGGGAAGCGAAGGTTCAGCGCCCGGGGGAGGCGGACGCCCGGGGACGGGTGCCGGCGCGGCTGCCGGAGCGACCGGGGCGGGCTCTGCCGCCCGGGAACCTGGCGCGGGCCCGACCGGCGAGCGCGGCCGTCGCGGCCGCCATCGGCGCTCGGCGACGCTCGGATCCACGACGTACGACGAGGCGGGCACGTTCGACGACGCTGGTCGAGCGGCGGAGCCCACCTGGGACGGCGCCGACTGGTACGGCCCCGCCTCCGGCACCTACTGGACGGTGAACCCGAAGGAGTACGCGGATCCGCGCAAACACGGCCCGGAGTACCTGGCCCGGTCGTCTGCGGCACGGGTCCGGAACTGGCGCGGCCGGCCGCCCGCCGAGCCCGGGCCGGTCGCGGCCCCCGGCGCCGCTCCGACCTCACCCCCGGACGCCGCCGCTCAAGCCCGACCCGCCGCGGCCGCGGCCCCTGCGGTGGGCGGCCCCGACGTCGGGCGCGTGGCCCGGCGGCCACGCCTGGTCCGCCTCGTCGCCGCCGCCGTGGGCCGACTCACCGGGCGATCGCATCGCGTTGGCCCCTGAGCGCGGGCGCTACGATGCGCCGGTGAACCGTCGCTCGTCGTCCGACCTGTCGGGCGCCACCCAGGAGTACCTGTTGGCGGTGCGCTCGGCGGCCGTGGAGGACACGCGCGTGACCGCCGCGACGGTGGCGCGCCACATGGGCGTCTCCACGCAGGCCGCCAGCGAGATGTACCGGCGGCTGGCGGGGGAGGGCCTGGTCTGCCAGGCGGAAGGGCGCGAGCTGACGCTGACCCAGCCCGGGCGCGCGGCGGCCGACGGCATCTTCCGCCGCCACGCGCTGCTCGAGTGGCTCCTGACGAGCGTCGTCGGGCTGGGCTGGGCGGAGTCCGACCAGGAGGCCGCGCGCCTCCAGGGCGCCATCTCGCCGCGCGTGGAGGCTCGCCTCGACGAGCTCCTGGGCCACCCGGAGACGTGCCCGCACGGCAACCCGATCGACGCGGCGATCGCCGCGCGGCGGCCGGCCGGCGTCCCGCTGGCCAGCCTCGAGGCCGGCGACGTGGCAACGGTCTACCGGATCACGGAGACCGCGGAGGAGGACCCCGCGCTCCTCTCCTACCTGGAGGCGCGCGCGTTGACGCCGGGCGCGCGCATCGAGATCCTGGCCCGGTCCGCGTCGCTCGACGCGGTGACGCTGGACGGGCCGATCGGGCGCGCCACGCTGGGCCTGCGCCCGGCATCGCTGGTGCGCGTGCTTCGGGGCGAGGCCGACCCGGCGCTGTTCCACCGGGTCCCGGGGCGGCTTCGCACGGGCTGACCAGCCCGCGGGGCGGCGGGTCGGCAGGGCGGCGCGTCGGCAGCGACGACGTCCCGCGACCGTGACCGCACGCGGCACCCGTACAATCGCCGCATGACCACCGCCCGGGTTCGCATCGCCCCGAGCCCCACCGGGCCGCTCCACATCGGCACCGCCCGGACCGCGCTCTTCAACTACCTGTTCGCTCGCCACGTGGGGGGCACGTTCATCCTCCGCCTGGAGGACACGGACGTTGCCCGCTCCACGGCCGAGTTCGAGGAGGACATCCTCGAGCACCTCCACTGGCTTGGGCTCGAGTGGGACGAGGGCCCGGCCGCCGGCGGGCTCCCCGAGCGCGGCGCGTTCGGTCCGTACCGCCAGATGGCGCGCCGGGACCTCTACCGGGCCGCCGCCCGGCGGCTTCTCGAGGCGGACCGCGCGTATCCCTGCTACTGCACGGCCGAGGAGCTGGACGCGGAGCGGCGCCGGCTGGAGGCGGCCAGGCTGCCGCCGCGCTACAGCGACCGCTGCGCCGCGCTCACGCCGGGCCAGCGAGCGGCCTTCGAGGCGGAGGGTCGCCGCCCGGCCATCCGCTTCCGGATCGAGCCCGGAGTGGTGGCCTTCGACGACCTGGTTCGTGGGCACGTGGAGATCGACGCCGCGGCGCTGGGCGGCGACCTCGTCATCGTGCGGGCCGACGGGACGCCGCTCTACCACTTCGGGGTCGTGGTGGACGATGCCGCGATGGGGATCACCCACGTGATCCGCGGCGAGGACCACCTCTCCAACACGCCCAAGCACATCCTGCTCTTCCGCGCGCTCGGGTATCCCGTGCCGATCTTCGCCCACCTTCCGCTGATCCTGAACGCCGACCGGACCAAGATGAGCAAGCGCAAGAGCCAGACCGCGGTGAAGGACTACATCGCCGAGGGGTTCGTCCGCGAGGCGCTGGTCAACTACCTTGCCCTCCTGGGCTGGTCGACCGGGACGGAGGAGGAGATCCTCACCCTCGACGAGCTTGTCGCGCGTTTCGACACCGGCTCGGTCCAGAAGGGCGGCGCCATCTTCGACCGCGGGCGCCTGGAGTGGCTCAACGGCCAGTGGATCCGCCGCCTGGCCGACGACGACCTCGCGGCGAGGCTCGAGCCGTTCCTGGCGGCCGAGACCGCGGCGGGCCGGACCGATCGGACGCCCTCAGCGGCCGAGATCGTGGCGCTCCTGCCCATGGTCCGCGAGCGGCTGCCGGTCCTGGGGGCGATCGGCGACCTCGTGGGATTCCTGTACGTGGAGAACCTCGTGCCTTCGCCGGCGCTCCTGGTCCCGAAGCGATGGGACGCCGCGACGGCCCGAGATGGGCTCGCCGCAGCCCGGGTCGCGATCGAGGGCGCCGGTGAGGCCGGCTTCACGGTCGCGGCGCTGGAGCCCGCGCTGCGCGAGCTCGCCGACGCGCGCGGCTGGAAGGCCGGCGACCTGTTCATGGCCATCCGCGTCGCGGTCAGCGGCCGGACTGCGACCCCGCCGCTCTTCGAGTCGATGGTCGCCCTCGGTCGCGAGCGCACGCTGGCCCGCCTGGCGCGCGCGGTTGACGCGCTGACTGCCTGAGGGCGCGGAGTCGCGCCAGCACGCCGCGCCGATCCGCCACGAGCGGCGCCGCGGGTTCTCTGACGGCCCGAGAACCCTCCGCTTCGATCGCCCCGGGGCCTTCCTCCGGATCATATGCCGGGAGACTGTTACGGGAGTGGCGTGGGTTTCGAGGGTCGGTCGGTCGCCTGCCCGGGCCGGATGGCTGCCCCGGCCACGCTCGCGGGACGCGGCGCCGCGTTCGGACTCGGGCGGCCGTGTCCCTGGCGGGCTGACCCGAGTCGCGTACCAGTCTCTCCGCGCATATGCCGCAGAAATGGGTGCCGGGAGGCACGGTCCGTCCGGTGCCGGTAATCGGGCGCCACGACAATCGCGCCACGACAATCGGGCGTTAACACGGCCCCGTATCCTTAGCCGAAGATGGCCCGCACGATCCTCGTCGTCGATGACGAACCAACCCTCCGGGAGACCCTTGCCGAGGCGCTCGACGCGGACGGCTTCCGCGTCCTGACGGCGGCCGATGGACGCGAGGCGCTCAGCCGGTTCCGCGAGCACCAGCCGGATCTCGTGGTGCTGGACCTCATGCTCCCCGAGCTCTCCGGGATCGAGGTCTGCCGAATCATCCGCGCCGAGTCGGGCGTGCCCATCGTGATGCTCACCGCGAAGACCTCGGAGCTGGACAAGGTGGTGGGCCTGGAGCTGGGGGCGGATGACTACGTCACGAAGCCGTTCAGCCTTCGCGAGCTGACGGCCCGGATCCGGGCACTCCTGCGCCGGACCGAGCAGCTGGCGGAGGCCCCGACGCCCCTCGTGGAGCTGGGCGCATTGACCGTCGACCTTGCCGGCCATCGGCTCCTTCGCGACGGCGAGCTCGTGCCGCTCAAGCCGAAGGTGTTCGAGCTGCTCGCGTACCTGCTCCGTCACCCGGGACAGGTCCTGAGCCGTGAGCAGCTCCTTGAGCACGTCTGGGGCTACGACTACGCCGGCGAGACGCGCACCGTCGATGTCCACGTCCACTGGCTCCGCGCCGCGATCGAGCCGGCACCGGCCGAGCCGGTCTACCTCCACACCGTGCGTGGCGTCGGATACGTGTTCCGTCGGCCTGCGTGACCCTTCAGCCGCCCCGCAGCTCGCGGTAGGCAACCAGGAGCCGGTCGAGCACGTCGGGCGGCACCGCCTCCGTCTCGACGACGCCGGCCGCCCGGATCGTCTGGCGGACCTGCTCGACGTAGCGGACGCACGGGTCGCATTGCGCGAAGTGCGCCTCGAGACGGACAGCGTCCTCTGGCGCGAGCGCACCCTCGAGGTAGTCCGTCACGAGCTCCACGACCTCGCGGCAGCGCAGCGGATCGGGGCGCGGCTCGGGGACCAGCGCGGACGGAGGGACCGCGGATGGCTGGGCAGGGTCGGTCATCGTCACGCCCTTCCGTTACGCGCCCGCCGACTGGTCGAAGTAGCGCTCGAGCGCGCCGCGCACGCGTGAGCGTGCCCGGTGCAGGAGCACGCGCTGGTTGCCCGGGCTGATGTCCAGGGCCTCGCAGACCTCGTCGGAGCTCCAGCCCGAGATGTCCCGCAGCGTCATGACGGTGCGCTGCGCGTCGGGAAGCTCGCCGAGGGCGGCGGCGATCACCTGCTGCGTCTCGCGCGCGAGCAGGCGCTGGGAGGCATCTGGGCCCCAGTCCGCCGGCGGGACCGCCCAGCCGCCGGCCGACGGGTCGCCCGCGCCCCGGAAGCGCCCCGGCTCCACGGACGGCTCGTCGGGCCCGGGAGCCAGCGCGGACAGCGGGATCGTCCGCCGCTCCCGCTGGCCGCGGGTGCGCGCCCGGTACGTCGCGATCCGGAAGATCCAGGTCCCGAGGCTGGACCGGCCCTCGAACCTGTCGAGCCCCTTCAGGACGGCGATCCAGGTCTCCTGCACCACCTCCTCGGCGACCTCGCGGTCCCGGACATGGGCGAGCACGATCCGGAGCAGGGAGCCGTGGTAGCGTTCGACGAGGCGGGTGAATGCCCGTTCGTCGCCGGCCCGGAGCGCCGCCAGGAACGCTGCGTCGTCGGGACCGGCCCCCGGCGCGGGCGCCGGGTCTGCCCCGGTTGGTGTGTCGTTCACGTCCCGACCCCCAGAAGTGCTGGTTGCCGGGGTTCCCGGGCACCTTGACGAAGAATACTGCCGGTCTGGCAGGGCGCTTCGGCTGGTTACGCGCTCGGCACCCGGTCGAGCCGGGACCAGGGAGGGGAAGATGGAGCAGCTCGATTTCGTGATCATCGGCGCCGGCCCGGCCGGCGAGGCCGCGGCGTACGAAGCCCGCGACCGCGGAGCGAGCGTGGCGATCATCGACCGCGACCTCTTCGGCGGGTCGTGCCCGCACTGGGGCTGCATCCCCTCCAAGTCGCTCCTGAACGGGGCCGCTCGCCATGCGGCGGGCGGCGACTACCCGTGGTCGCGAGCGTCGGCGCGCCGCGACTACATGATCAACCGCGAGGGGCGCGACTACCCCGACGACGCGGGCCACGTTCGGGGCCTGGAGGCGGCAGGCGCGCGTGTCTATCGCGGGGAAGGTCGCCTTGCCGGCCCTGGCCGCGTCGCGATCGGCTCCGGCGGCGCCCCCATCGAGCTGGCGGCGCAGACGGTCATCCTCGCGGTCGGGTCGGCGACCAAGGTCCCTCCGGTGGACGGGATCGAGACCATCCGAACCTGGACGAACAAGGAGGCGACAGGCGCCCGCGAGCTGCCGCGCAGCCTCCTGGTCCTCGGCGGCGGGCCGACCGGCGTGGAGCTCGCCCAGGTCTATGCCCGGTTCGGCGTCCCCACGATGATCGTGCAGTCGGGCCGGCGGCTCCTGCCGCACGACCACCCGCGCAACGGCGACGCTGCCCGCGCGTTGCTGGAGCGCGACGGCGTGACCCTGCGTCTTGGCGTTCGGGCGTTGCGCGCCCGACCCGGGGCGGGCACCGACGGGGCCGACGTCATCGAACTCGACGACGGCTCGAGCGCGGAAGGCCACGCCGTGCTGCTGGCCGTGGGCCGGACGTTCCCTCTCGGGCAGCTGGGGCTCGAGACGGTCGGGATCGACCCGCAGGACCGGACGGCGCTCGTGCCGGACGGCCGGCTGCGGATCGCCGACGGCGTCTACCTGGTCGGCGACCCGGCCGGACCGGAGCTGCACACGCACCAGGCGCACTACCAGGGCGTGATGGCCGTGCAGATGGCGCTGGGCGACCCGGTCACGCCGGACTACCGGGCGCTGCCGCGGGCCACCTACACGGACCCGGAGCTCGCCTTCGTCGGCGTCTCGCTCGAGGGGGCGCTGGCGCAGGACCAGGATGCGTTCGAGCTGGTGGCCGACTTCGCCACCACTGCCAAGGGCTACTCCGTGGAGGCGACCTTCGGGCACGTGACGATCGTCGTCGACCGGGCAAGCCGCCAGCTGCTGGGGGCCGCGATGGCGACCCCCGACGCGTCGGCGGCCATCCACGAGTGCGTCCTGGCAATCAAGGCGCGCGTGCCCATCGAGGTCCTGGCAGACACGATCCACGCGTTCCCGTCCACGTCGCGGATCCTCAATGGACTCTTCAATGATGCGGCGAAGGCCCTGGCGGCGCCGAAGGCCGGGTAGGAGGGCGCGGCTCAGACGCCCTTGGCGATGATTCGCTCCAGCACCTCGGCCGCGTCCTCGGCGGCGTCGATCGTCTCCTCGAGCGCGATGTAGAGGTCGCGGAACCGGATGACGTCGAGCGGATCCATCCGCTCGCGGAACAGCCGGCCGATCGCCGCGCGCGACAGCCCGTCCGCCTCGTTCTCGAGCGTGTGCACGGCTCTCAGGTGCGCCTGCATCGTCTCGGGCTTGTCGAGCATCCGGAGCGCCGCGATGAGCTCGGCGCCCTGGCCGGCGATGATCCCGGCCAGCTGGCGCGCCTCCGGCGTGGGTTGCGCGATGCCGTAGATCACGAACATCTCGGCCACTTCCTGGATCCCGTCCACGACGTCGTCCAGGCGGCTGGTCAGCTCGTGGATGTCCTCCCGGTCGAACGGCGTGATGAAGGCGCGTTCCAACCGGACGGCGATCTCGGCGTCGATCTCGTCGCCCTCGTGCTCCAGGGCCTGGATCGCCGCCACCCGCTCGTCGAGCCGGTTGTACGAGACGACCAGCTCCTCGAGCGCGCGCGCCGCGGCGAGGAGGTTCTCGCCGTCGCGGATGAAGATCTTCGTGAACTCCTCGTCGCGGGGGATCAGGCGGACCATGCGGAAGCTCCCTTGCAGCCAGTTACCGGACGCCGACAGCCGCGAGGGCGCCCCAGGCCAGCGCGCCCGCAACGGCGGTGGCTGGGATCGTCACGACCCAGGCGATGAGGATGGTGCGCGCCACGCCCCAGCGGACGCCGCGCGGCCCCTTGCTCGAGCCGACGCCCATGATCGCGCTCGAGATCACGTGAGTGGTGGAGACGGGCATCCCGAAGTGCGCCGTGGCCAGCAGCACCGTCGCAGCGGTCGTCTCGGCGGCGAAGCCGTGGATCGGCTCCAGCTCCACGACCTTGCGGCCCATCGTCCGCATGATCCGCCAGCCCCCGACGGCCGTGCCCAGCGAGATCGCGCTGGCGGCCATGACGATCACCCAGACTGGGACGTCAACCGTCGGGATGACGCCCGCGGAGAAGAGCGCGAGAGTCACGATCCCCATCGTCTTCTGCGCGTCGTTGGAGCCGTGGGCGAACGCCATGTAGCCGGCGGACAGGACCTGGAGCCGGCGGAAGCCGCGCGTCATCGGCCGTCGCCGCGCTCGCCGGAAGATCCAGTAGAGCGCGATCATGAGGAAGAAGGCACCGATGAAGCCCAGGACCGGCGACGACACGAGCGGGACCAGCACGCTGCCCACGACGCCGGTCCATTTCACGGCGCCCATGCCGGCGGCCAGGATCGTGGCGCCGAGAAGGCTCCCGATCAGGGCGTGGCTGCTGGAGCTCGGGATGCCCAGGCGCCACGTCAGGAGGTTCCAGGCGATCGCGCCGAGGAGCGCCGCCACCACGATCGCCTGCGACGTGGTGGCCTCATTGACGAGGCCCGCTCCAACCGTCTTCGCGACAGCCGTCCCCGCGAACGCGCCGATGAAGTTGAAGGCCGCGGCCATGAGAATCGCGTGCTGGGGACGCAGCGCCCGCGTGGCCACCGAGGTCGCGATCGCGTTGGCAGTGTCGTGGAAGCCGTTGATGTAGTCGAAGACGACCGCCAGCACGAGCACGACGACGAGGGACGCGGTCACCGGATCCTATCCGTAAGGCAGCGTTTACCGTGGTTGGGGGCGGATCGGGCGGGCATCGCCGCCAAGTATCGCGCCTCCGGAATTGGGCCGTTCACCCGCGGCGCCGCCGGTGCCGCGCCGCCCGTTATGCTTGGAACATGCGCCTGAGCCAGCTGTTCTTCACGACCCTCCGCGACGATCCCAACGACGCCGAGATGCCGTCGCACCGCCTCCTCGTCCGGGCGGGCTACGTCCGCCAGCTCGGGTCGGGGATCTACTCGCTGCTGCCGCTCGGCTTCCGGGTGGCGAAGCGGGTCGAGCAGGTGATCCGCGAGGAGATGGACCGGATCGGCTGCCAGGAGATGGAGATGCCGGTGGTCCACCCTGCGGAGCTCTGGCGGGAGACGGGCCGGTACGACGCGATCGGGCCCGAGATGGCCCGCTTCAAGGATCGCGCCGGGCGCGACATGGTCCTTGCCATGACCCACGAGGAGGTGGTGGCGGACCTGCTGCGCGACATCGTCAAGTCGTACCGCCAGCTCCCGATCATGGTCTACCACTTCCAGACGAAGTGGCGCGACGAGCCGCGGGCGCGCGGCGGGCTGATCCGGGTCCGCGAGTTCGTGATGAAGGACTCGTACAGCTGCGACCTGGACCTGGCCGGGCTGGACGTGAGCTACGAGCGGCACTACGAGGCGTACTCCCGGATCTTCGAGCGACTGGGGCTCGACGCGATCGCGGTCGCGTCCGACGTCGGCATGATGGGCGGCTCGCAGGCCCACGAGTTCATGGTCCTCAACCAGTACGGCGAGGACGTGCTGGTCCTCTGCGAGACGTGCGGCTTCTCGGCCAACCGCCAGGTCGCCACGGTCCGCGGTTCGGAGCCACCCGCCGAACCGCCGCGTCCGCTGGAGGAAGTTGCCACGCCCGGCGCGGCCACGATCGCCGACCTCGCTGAGTTCCTCGGGGTGAGCGCCGAGGAGACGGCGAAGGCGACCTTCTTCGTCGACCGCGACGGCCGGCTCATCACCGCCATCGTCCGCGGCGACATGGACGTCAACGAGACGAAGCTCGCCAACGCGGCCAGGGCTGCTGACCTCCGGCCGGCCCGGACCGAGGAGATCGAAGCCGCCGGGATGGTGCCCGGCTACGCGTCGCCCATCGGGGCACACGACACCTTCGTGGTGGTCGACGACCTTGTCGCCCGCTCGTCGAACCTGGTCGCCGGCGCGAACCGTGCCGGCTTCCACCTGCGCAACGTCAACGTCCCCCGCGACTACACGCCGGACGTGGTCGCGGACCTCTCGAATGCACGCGAGGGCGACGGCTGCCCGACCTGCGGCGCGCCGGTGATCCTGCGGAACGGGATCGAGGTCGGGAACATCTTCAAGCTCGGCACGAAGTACACGACCGCGCTCGGTGCCGAATACCTGGGCGAGGACGGCGGACGCCATCCGATCGTGATGGGCAGCTACGGGATCGGCGTCGGGCGCGCCCTGGCCTGCGTCGTGGAGGCGCATCACGACGCGAAGGGGATCGCCTGGCCGGCCGAGGTCGCGCCGTACGCCGCCCACCTGGTGTCCCTGGGGGCCGCGAAAGACCCGCACGCGGCCGAGGTCGCCGGGCGGCTCCATGACCTCGCGCTGGAGGCCGGTCGCGAGATCCTGTGGGACGACCGCGACGAATCGCCGGGGGTGAAGTTCACCGACGCCGAGCTGCTGGGGATGCCCCTGATCCTGACCGTCAGCCCGCGTTCGCTCGCCGCGGGCGGCGTCGAGGTGACGGTCCGGGCGACCGGAGAGCGCTCCATCGAGTCGCTCGCCGACGTGGAGGCGCGCCTCCGCGGCTGAGCGCCGCGAGCGCCGCCGTGGACCCCGTCGCCCTCGTCGCGCTGGGCCTGCTGGGCGCTGCCGCCCTCCTCCTCGCGGTCGGGCTCCAGCGCCGAGGCGCCTCGGCGATGGCGTCTGGCGGAGCAGGGATCGCCGCGGAGGCTGCGCAGGCCGGCGCCCGGGTCGCGGCGGCCGAGGAGCGCGAGGCGGCCGCCTCGCGCGACGTGGACATCCTTGCTGACCTGGTCGGGAGCGGGATCATCCGGGTCACGGACGACCTGACGGTGGTGAGCGCGAACGAGACCGCGGCGCACCTGCTCGGGCGGCGGACGGCCGGGCTGGCGGGTCGCAGCGTGATGGAGGCGTCGACCGACCACCGCCTGGAGGAGATCGTGCGCACCGCGCTGCGAGACGGGTCGTCAGCGGGCGAGCTGACCGCCCGGACCGCCGACGCCCCCACGCTCCTGCTCCGCGCGCGCCGCATGGCGAGCGGCGATGCCTGGCTCGTCCTGGAGGATGTGTCCGAGCTGCGCCGGCTCCAGCGGATCCGCACCGAGTTCATCGACAACCTCTCGCACGAGCTCCGCACGCCGCTGACCACCGTCAGCCTCCTCGCCGAGACGCTGGCGCTGGAGGCCGACCAGCTCCCGCCGCGGACGGCCGAGCGGATCGCGAAGATCGAGGTGGAGACCGGCCACCTGGTCCAGATGGTGAACGAGCTCCTGGACCTCTCGAAGATCGAGAGCGGCAGTACCGCCCTCGTCCTCGCAGACGTGGACCTCGCCCACCTGGCGAGCGCGACCCTGGAACGGTTGAGCCTGTTCGCCGAGCGCCAGGGTGTGCGGCTGGTGATCGACGTCGTCGAGTCGATCCCGCGCGTCCGCGGCGACGGCGAACGGCTGGGCCAGGCGCTCCTCAACCTGCTCCACAACGCCGTGAAGTTCAGCCCGACCGGCACCGAGGTCGTCGTCAGGGTGACCGCGACCGCGCACGAGGTCGTCGTGGCGGTGGTGGACCATGGGCAGGGGATCGCGCGCGCGGCCCTGCCACGCGTCTTCGAGCGCTTCTACAAGGGTGACCGGGCGCGCACGCGCGGCGTCGGGGGGACCGGGCTTGGCCTCTCGATCGCCCGCCACGTCGTCGAGGCGCATGGTGGCCGGATCTGGGTGGAGTCGGAGGAGGGGATCGGGTCGACCTTTGCGTTCGCCCTGCCGGTCCATGGCCCCGATCCGGCGTCGGCGCCGGAGGCCTGAGCGTGCTCCGACTCGCGCATCGCGGCGACCACGGTCGCGTCCCCGAGAACACGCTCGCTGCGTTCGCGGCGGCGCTGGCCCGGCCCGACTGCGACGGGGTCGAGCTCGACGTCCGCGCGTCGGCCGATCGCGTGGCGGTCGTCCTCCACGATGCCACGCTGGCACGGGTCCAGGGACGGCCCGAGGCCGCGGCCGAGCTCACGGCAGCGGCGTTGCGGCGGCTCGGGGTGCCTTCCCTCGCGGACGTGCTGGCCGCGTGCCCGCCGACCGCGTTCCTCGACGTCGAGCTGAAGGAGGACCTGGGGGCGCGCGCGCTCGATCCGCTGTTCGCTGCCCGCGGATTGCCGGACGGCTCGCTCTCGAACGTTGTCGTGTCGGCATTCGAGCCGGCCAGCCTTGCCACCGTCCGGCGCCTTGCGCCCGCGGTCGACTGCTGGTTGAACGCCGACGACCTGGCGCCGGCCACGCTCGACCGAGCGGTGGCGCTGGGCTGCCGCGGCATCTCCGTGGAGTGGCGCGCCATCGACGAGCGGACCGCGGCCGCCGTCGCGCGCGCCGGGCTGGACCTGGCGGCGTACACGTTCACGAGCCGCCGAACGCTGGCACGCCTCGAGCGGCTGGGCGTCGCTGCGGCGTGCGTGGAGGGCGCCGCGCTCGCCCGGCCTAGTTGAGGTCCTCGCGCACGCCGGTCGCCAGGAAGACCACGTCCTCGGCGATGTTCGTGACCCGGTCGCCGACGCGCTCAAGGTAGTGCGCTGCGAACAGCAGGAGCGCGGCCCGGTCCACGTTGGCGGCTTCCTGCTTGGAGAGAACTGTCAGCTCGCGGGTAGCGCGGTGGTACAGGACATCCATCTCGTCGTCCCGGGATGCTGTGCGCCGGGCCAGCTCGACGTCCGAGTCCACCAGCGCCCGCATCACGTCGCCAAGGATCTCGACCGCAAGTCGGCCCATCTGGAGCACGCCGGTGCTCGCGCTCAGCGTCGGGTCGGGGGCCAGGTCGCGGGCCCGTTTCGCGACGTTGGCCACGTAGTCACCGATCCGCTCCAGCTCCATCGCGACGTCGTAGAGCGTCAGCAGGAAGCGCAGGTCACGCGCCACGGGCGACTGGGTCGCGATGGTGCTGATGATCTCTTCGATGGCCGCGGCCGTCAGGGCGTTGACCTCGGCGTCACCCTCGACGACAACGACTGCCCTGGCAGCGTCGTGGGTCTCGAGCGCCTCGACCGTGTCGACGATCGCGTCGCCGACCAGGCTGCTCGTCCGCAGCAGCATGTCCTTGATCTCGCGCTCCTCGCGATCGAGCGTCGAGCGCGGAACTGTCCGCGGTGGGACGGGGAGGTCGCCCTCCCTCCGGGCGATGATCTGATCCGTCGTCTCGTCCGCGGCCGCGGCGCGGCCGCGGTTCGTCTCGCTCATGCGGGTTCCTCCCAGCGGCCCCGGGCCGCTCGCGAGCTCATCCGAACCTCCCCGAGATGTAGTCGTCGGTGAGTTGCAAGCGTGGCTGCGTGAACATCTGGACGGTCGCCCCTTCCTCAACGAGGTAACCCGCCTTGTCATCTCCCATCGTCAGGAACGCCGTGCGGTCGCTGACCCGCGAAGCCTGCTGCATATTGTGGGTGACGATCACGATCGTGTAGCTGGCGCGGAGCTCGGTCATGAGCTGCTCGACCTGCAACGTGGCGACCGGGTCGAGGGCGGAGCAGGGTTCGTCCATGAGGAGGACGTCCGGGGCTAAAGCGAGGGCCCTCGCGATGCATAGCCGCTGTTGCTGGCCGCCGGAGAGCGACGTGCCGCTGTGGTCGAGCTTGTCCTTGACCTCGTCCCACAGCGCGGCCTGGACCAGGCAACGCTCCATCAGGTCCCGCTCGGGGCCCTTGCCCTTGACCAGTCCGTTGAATCGCGCCGCCGCAACAACGTTGTCGGCGATCGACATCGTCGGGAATGGGTTGGGCTGCTGGAAGACCATGCCGATCGAACGCCGTACTGCCGCGGGGTCGACTCGCTGATCATAGATGTCCACCCCGCGGTACTCGACGAGGCCCTCAACCCGCCCACCGGGCACGATCTCGTGCATCCGGTCTATGCACCGGAGGAGGGTCGACTTGCCGCTGCCCGACGGGCCGATGATCGCCGTGATGGCATTCGGCTGGAAGTCGAGCGTCACGTCGCGGACAGCCTTACGCTTGCCGTAGAAGGCAGTCAGGTTCTCGACCCGAAGCACGCCGCCCGTGACCCGGTCGGCCTTCGCGGCCACCGGCACATGCGACCCAGAAGCGATCGCCTCGACTACATCACCGTCCACGGTAGCCTCGTCCATTCACGTCCTCATCGTCCCCCGCTCGGTCGGCTTCGTGCGACCATCCAGCGGCCCGTCAGGTTGAAGAGCAGAACGATCACGACGAGTGTGAGCGCAGCGCCGAAGGCGCGCGCTTCGGCCGCTGGAAAGGCCGAGTTGAGCGCGTTCCGATAGATGAGCAGGGGCAGACCCTGCATCGGCTCGCTCATGTCGAGCGAGAAGAAATTGTTGCCCAGGGCGGTGAAGAGGAGCGGTGCCGTTTCGCCGATCGCGCGGGAGATTGCCAAGAGCACACCCGTGAAGATGCCGGAAAAGGCGGTCGGCAGAAAGACCGAGAGGAACGATCGCCATCGGCTCAGGCCGAGCGCGCGCGCCCCTTCGGCGATTGGACGCGGGAGCAGCCGCAGCATTTCTTCGGTCGTGACGACGATCGGCGGCAGCATGATGATTGCTAGGGCTATCGAGCCAGCGAAGCCGGAGAAATGTCCCTGGGCGACCACGACAAGCGAATACACGAAGATGCCCACGACGATCGACGGCAATGCGCCCAGCACGTCGATCACGAACCGAATGACGAGTGCCGGCTGGCGCCCCACCTCGACGTCGAAGATGGCGACGAGCAGCCCTACGGGAACTGCGATGACAGCGGCGACGCCGGTCATCTCCATTGTCCCGACGATCGCATTGCGGATCCCGCCACCCACCGCGCTCAGGTCGCCGGGCGGGTCCTGCGTGAAGAAGTCGAGGTTGATGACCGCGATGCCCTTGGAGATCACGTACCACGCGATCGCGGCGAGCGGCACCAGCGCCACCACCAAGGCGGCGAAGGCGAGCGCCATCACGAGCCGGGTCCGGAACTGGCGGGCTGGGCTCGTCGGACGCAGGAGGGCAACCGGATCAGCGAGCACGGTTGAGTCCTCGCTCGAAGCGCCGGCGGACAAGCACGCCGGCGCCGTTGATCATCACCGCGATCGCCAAGAGGACCACACCTAGGGCGATCAACGCTTCCGGATGGAGGGACTCGGTGGCTTCGTTGAACTCGTTGGCGATGACGCTGGCCAACGTGAACCCCGGGGCGAAGATCGACCCAGCCATGTTCGTCGAGTTGCCGATCACGAGGGTGACCGCGATCGTCTCGCCGATCGCACGGCCGAGCCCAAGGATTATCGCCGCGAACAATCCCGTCCGACCGATCGGGAGGACCACCTGCCTGATCACGTCCCAGCGTGTGCCGCCCAGCGCCAGGACCGCCTCCCGCTGCAGCCGAGGGGTGGCCGCGAAAACCTCGCGGGTGACCGCGGCAACGATGGGGATAATCATGATCGCCACGATGAGGCCGGCGGCAAAGTAGCTTGGTCCCGGCGTCGGTGGCCCGAGGAACGGCAGCACGTGGCCGATGGACCCGGCGACGGCCTGCTCGAAGGGTCGCAAGGTGGGGACCAGGACGAGCAGGCCCCACAGCCCCCACACGACCGAGGGCACGGCCGCCAGGAGATCGACGACCATCGCCACGGGCCCTGCCACGCGGCGGGGAAGGAACTCCGTCACCAGGAGTGCAATCCCGATCGCGATCGGCACCGCGATCAGGACGGAGATGAGTCCCGTGAGAAGCGTCCCGTAGATGAACGGGATGGCGCCGTAGACCGTGAACGACGGCGACCAGCGAGTCCCGGTGACGAAGCCCCAGATGCCGAATCGATCAAAGACCGGCCCGGTCGACGAGATGCTGTCGTATGCCATGAGCGCGATCAGGGCAAACGCGAGGACCGCCGCGGCGCCCGTGACCGCCCGGAAGATCGCGTCGCCCGTCAGCCGCCGGCGGTGAAGCACCTGCGAGCCCAAGCCTTCGGGCCCACGCGACTCGGTCGCCCCGGGATCATCCTGAGCCATCATGGCTCCCAAGTTTGAGCCAATTGCGCGAGTTACGGACGCCTCATGGCGCCCGTAACTCCGAAGATAGGGCCGCGAACGACCAGCCTACGGGAGAAGCGGCTGCCCGGCCCAGTTGATCGACTTGATGGCCGCCTCGTCCTGGGTGAGCAGAGCCGACGGGATCGAGCCGTAGTAGAGAGGCGCCGCATCAGCCTGTCCGTCGTGGATCGCCCACCACAGAAAGTCGACCAAGGCATTCGCCCGATCCTGAGTCTTCAGGACCTTCGAGAGATCCTTGCGCACGATCAGCCAGGTCGTGCCGGTGATCGGATACCCGGCTGCCGCGTCCGTATTGGCGAGGTTGAAGCGAAGGTCGGCCGGGTAGCTCGTCAGGTCCGCAGCGGCCTTGACGGAGTCCAGCGACGGCGTGATGAAGGTGCCGGCCTTGTTCTGTACGTCGGCGAAGGGGATCTTGTTCGCCAGGGCATAGGCGAGCTCGATGTAGCCCACCCCGCCATCGGTCTGATTGATGCCTTGAGTGACGCCTTCGTTGCCGCTGGCACCCTGGCCGACCGGCCACTCGACCGTCTTGCCAGCCGACTTGGTAGCGTCGCCCTTGCCGATCAGGGTGACCCAGTCAGGGCTCGCAGCGGTGAGGTACGTCGTGAAGATGCTCGTCGTGCCTGAGCCATCTGAACGGTGGACGACGCTAACGGCGGTTGACGGGAGCGTCACGCCTGGGTTTACCGCCGCGATCGCGGGATCGTTCCAGGTAGTGATCGTGCCGTCAAACATCCCCGCGATGATCGTGGGGGTCATCTTGAGTGGAGCGGCGATGCCCTTGAGATTGTAGGCCACGACAACGGCGCCGAAGGTCATCGGGATCTCAACCGGCACGCCGTTGGCAGCTCCCGCCTGGATTTCGCTGTCCTGCAGAAACGCGTCGGAGGCGCCGAAGTCGACGGTGTTCTGCTGCCAGCCCTTGATTCCGCCACCCGACCCGATCGACTGGTAGTTCAGTTTGACCCCACACTTCGCGTTGTAGTCATCACCCATCTTCGACAGCAGCGGGAAGATGAACGTAGACCCGGCCCCAGTCAGCTGGCCGTCACCCTTGGTGCATCGATAGGTGATCGCCGCGCCGCCAGGCGCGGTGCTGGCTGCGGCTCCAGGCGATACCGCGGCTGCACTCGCCGTGGGCGATGGGGTGGCTGCGCTGCTACAGGCGCCGACGACGAACGCCGTGGCGAGCGCGAAGGCGCCGAGGCGCCGAAATGCTGAGCTGGCTGTCACGGATCCGGTTCCTCCTTGTCTTCCCCGCCATCACGCTCCCTGGCGGCCAGCGGGAAAGTGAGTTGTCCATTCGATTCCGCGATCAGGCTCCGCCCTTGACATCAACCGGCGATGTGTGGCTTGTTAACGTCTGGACAACGGCGGCCCGGCGGTCGGGCCTGCGCCGGGCGCTTCAGAGAGCGCGGCGCATCGCCGGGACGGTCGCCGGGCAGGCGCTCGTGAACTCGACGGAGCCGGCGATCCCGGCGGGGGCCGCGGCCCGGTCCGCGACGGTCCAGCCTCGTCCCGCGAAGAACGGACCGGCCGTCTCCGTCAGGAGCCAGGCGTCGCGAGCGCCGGCGGCCCGGGCATGCTCGAGCCCGCGTGCGAGGAGGACGCTGCCCAGCCCGTGACCACGCTCATGCGCCGCGACCGCGAGCGACCGCAGCAGGACCGCCTCGCCGAACGGTTCCAGGGCAACGCAGCCCGCGAGCCGGCCGTCGGCGGTCCGGGCAACGAGGAGCTGCCCGTCCCCCGCGCAGGCGGCGACTCCTTCGCGGGTCAGGCCGCCGTCCTCCAGGAGGCGCCCGACCTCGGCGAGATCGTCCGTGCCGGCGACCATGATGGCCGGGACGCCATCCGTCATCCGCACGAGCTCCCCGGTCCGCAGCACCCGTCCTGGCCGGTCGCGACCTCGCCGAGAACCACGGCGCCGGTCGCGGGCAGTGCCCGCGCCGCGCGTAAGCCCGCGCCGGCGGCCGCGCCAGCGTCCCGTGGTGATGCCTGGAGACCAGCCGCGGACCGGACCGCCGCGACGATGGCCCCGTAGAGCCCGTCGCCCACGGCGTGGGTCGGCGTCAGGCGAATCTCGGCCAGGCCGGCCTCGGCGAGCCCGGCGGCGTACTCGCCGAACGTGAGCGCCCCGGCGGTGCAGCCCACGAAGTTGCCTCGCTCGGCGCGATCGGCCGGCGACAGGCGATCGTCGGCCACCACGTCGCTCACGCCGAGGCGGCCGCCCGGGCGAAGCACGCGCGCGATCTCGGCGAAGACGCGCGACTTCTCGGTGGAGAGGTTGATGACGCAGTTGCTGATCACGACGTCGACCGACGCATCCGGGAGCGGGATGGCCTCGATCTCGCCCTTGACGAAGATCGCGTTCCCGACGCCGGCCTCGGCCGCATTCCGGCGCGCGAGGGCCAGCATCTCGTCGGTCATGTCCAGGCCGTACGCCGTTCCGCCCGGTCCCACGCGTCGCGCGGCAAGGAGCACGTCGATCCCGCCGCCGGACCCCAGGTCCAGGACCGTCTCGCCGGGCCGGAGGTCCGCCACCGCGGTCGGGTTGCCGCAGCCGAGGCTGGCCGCGACCGCGCCGGCGGGCAGGGGACCGAGCTCGTCCGGCGTGTAGAGCCCGGGGCCGAAGACCGCGTCGCCCGACGCGTCGACGCCGCAGCAGCCCGGCCCGTCGAGGACCGTCAGGGCCGCACGGGCGTAGTGGTCGCGCACGTCGGCGCGAAGATGGTCGGTCATCGGATGGCTCCTCTGGCCGCGATCGCGAGCCTGTCGAGCGCGGCGATCAGCCGGCTCACGAAGGATACCCGGCAGCAGCGCGCGACCTCGGCGGCGAGCCGCGCGAGGCGGCGGCGTTCCAGGCGCGCCGGCGTCTCCTCGAGCCTGCGCTCGGCCAGGATGACCTCGGAGAGCAATGCGGTGGAGATGAGCATCGGGGTGCCTCGGGCGGTGGGTGGATATCGACGGCCGTACTCTAACCACTATATCGAGACTGGTCAATATAGAAGAACTTCGATAACATGCCCGCCATGACCCGATCCGACGATCCCGACGTCCTGCTCCTCGGCGCGCTCGCGGACCCGGCGAGGCTGGCGATCGTGCGGCAGCTGGCGGCGGATGGCGCGGTCTGCGCTTGCGACGTCGCCCCCGCGGCCGGACTTTCCCAGCCGACGCTGTCCCATCACCTGCGGGTGCTCCGCGAGGCGGGCGTCGTTCGCGGGGAGCGGCGCGGGACGTGGATCTGGTACTCGCTCGAGCCGGCGGCCGGCGAGCGGCTCGCCGCCATCGGCGGGGCGCTGCGGCCTGGCGCCCCGCAGCCTGCCGCCGCACTGGGCGGAGCGGCTATCGTCGCAGGAGGTCGGGCGGGACCAGCCAGCGCAGCTCCGCGAAGCCGGGTGCCAGCGGCCGCTCCACGTCGAGCAGCGCGAACGCCCCCTTCCGCATCCGGAGGCCCGGTGAGCCGGTGAGCTGGGCAAGGAGGTCGCTGAAGTCCGGGTCGTGACCCACGAGGACGGGCCGGACGGGACTCCCGGCGTCGTCGAGGATGGCCTCCATCGACGCGAGGTCCAGGAGGCCGCCGAGGCGCCGGTCGATCCGAACCGGCACGTCCAGGTGCTCAGCCACCAGGTCGGCAGTCTCGCGGGCCCGGACCCGGGGTGACGTCAGCACGGCGTCGGGAGCGAACCCGGCTGCCGCGAGGAGGCGGCCGAGACGCTCGGCCTGCTGCCGCCCCTTGTCCGAGAGCGGCCGAAGGTCGTCGGGCCGATCCCACGCCGCGGGATCGCCGGCGTGCGCATGGCGGAGCAGCCCGAGCTCCACGCTCAGGCGTCCCTGTGGGCGAGGGTGGCGAACGGCTCGACCCGGAGGCTGATCTCGCCCATCACGCGCCGGAAGACGGCGAGTCGCTGGTCGTCGGTCCCCTGGGCCGTCGCCGGGTCGTCGAATCCCCAGTGGATCGACTCGTGCGCACCCGGGAAGACCGGGCACGCCTCGCGCGCCTGGTCACACACGGTGATGACGTAGTCGAAGGGCTGGTCGAGGTACTCGGTCACGGACTTCGAGCGGGCCCCGGCCCAGTCGATGCCGATCTCGGCGAGCGCGCGGATCGTCAGCGGATTGACGCCCCCGGGGTGCGTGCCCGCGGAGTGGACATCGAAATCAGGCCCGCCGACAGTGCCCAGGATCGCCTGCGCCATCTGGCTCCGGGCCGAGTTGCCGGTGCAGACGAAGAGAACGCGGATGGGCGCCGCATCGCTCACGCGTTCCGGGCGCGGATCCGCGGTCACTCGCTCGCCCTCAGGTGGCGGTCGAAGAACGAGACGATGCGACGCCGCGCGTCGACCGCCGACGGCTCGTGGTACCCGATCCCGCCCGTGAGCCGTCCCATGGCCGCGAAGAGGAGGGGAGTCTTCTCGTCGCTGTGGTCGTTGAGGAACGAATGCCCCGCGTCCGGGTATTCCTTCACGTCGTGGTCGATCCCGAGCGTCGTGAGGATCCCGTCGAGCTTCGCCGCGGCTCCGCGCAACGAGCGGTCCTTCGCGCCGTAGCTGCCCACGATGGGGCACGCATCTCGGAGCGTCGACAGGGGCTCCGCGGGGATCGCCCCGTAGTTGACACTGGCGGCGCCGAAGCTGCGCCCGGGCGCGAGGGCGAGGGCGAACCCGCCGCCCATGCAGAACCCGATCACGCCGACCCGGCCGGTGCAGTCGGGCTGCACTGCAAGCCAGGCGCGCGTCGCCTCGACATCGTCGAACGCGTCTCCCTTGCCGGCCCGCAGGGCGCCCATGGTCGCCCACAGGCACCTCCAGAGGTTGCCGCGGGAGAAGAGGTCGGGCGCCGCGCTGAGGAACCCCGCGGCGGCCAGCCAGTCGGCCTGGCGGCGCACGTCCCGGCTCATCCCGCCTGCGTCGTGGATGACCACGATGCCCGGCCACGGTCCTTCGCCGGGCGGCCGCGCCGCGTAGACGGGCAGACGAGCGGTCGGTGTCGAGATGGTCACGTCGGTCACGGAGATTCCCCCTAGGCGCGCGAGGAGTCTACCGTGAGATCACTGCCCGCGGGGACTTCCGCGCACGGCCGATCGGTTGCGCGCGGTGGCAGACTGTGGGGAGTACGCGTGCGACGTGCACGGTCAGAGGACCGGCAGGGAGGCGACCAGCATGGGCAAGGGAAATGGGAAGCGCGCGACGCGTAAGCGTGTCGCCGACGTTTCAGCCGCCGCCCGGGACGATGCAGAGCAGCTGAGGCAGGCCACCACGCGGCGTCTCGCGAAGCTCGAGAAGGATCTGGCGACCGCGCACAAGACCGCGGAGCGACACCGCACTCGGCTCGCGGCCGCGTCCGCGGAAGCCGACCGGATCCGGGTCGAGATCGCCGAGCTTGTCCGGCACGCATCGGAGCCCGCGGTCGAGGGCGCGAAGAAGGTCGGCCACGCCGTGGGAGACTTCCTCGAAGACGCCGCCGGCGCGGTCGCCGACGCAGCGCACGAAGCGGCCGGCGCAGTCTGGGACACCGCGGGATCGGTCGTGGGGGCAGCCCGGCGGGCCGGCCGTTCGAAGGCGCCCGCGAAGCCATCGGCCCCTGCAAAGCCGGCCCCTGCCCGGTCTCCCGCGAAGGTTCGAGCCGCGAAGGCGCCCGCGAATGCCGGCGCGGCCAGGACTCCCGCCGGGGCGCCCGCACCGGGGAAGGCCCGCCCCACCACGGCGATCCCGAAGGCGCCCGCGCCTGCGAAGCCGGCGACCACGCGCACGCCACGTTCCCGGAAGGCGAAGCCGCCCGCAACCGGACCGGGCAACGGCTGAGGCTGCGCCGATCGCTCCCGGCCCGATCTGCGCCGCTGTCGACGTCGGGGCGAACTCGGCGCACCTGCTCGTCGGGTCGGTGGACGGGCACCGGGTCGTGCCCATGCGTGACGAGTCGGCGCTGCTCGGGCTCGGCAGGGTCGTCGACGCGACGGGGCTGATCCCCGCGGACGCGCGCGGGCCGCTGATCGCGACCCTCGTCACGTACGCCGCCGCTGCGCGCGGCCTCGGGGCCGAACGGATCGCGTTCGTCGGGACGGAGCCGCTGCGGCGCGCCGCGGACGCCCGGGCCGTGGTCGTCGCGGTCGAGGGCGCCACCGGTGTCCCGCTCCACGTCGTCGACCACCGCGAGGAGGGGCTGCTCACGCTGCTCGGCGCGACCTCCGGTCGCGCGGTGCAGGCCGAGCTCCTTCTCGTCGATATCGGCGGAGGGAGCACCCAGATCGTGCTGGCGGGCCCGAGTCGCCGGGCCCGCGCGACCGGGCTCCGCGTGGGCGGCGCGCGCCTGACCGAGGCGCACGTGACGCACGACCCGCCGACGCCGGGCGAGATCGCGGCGCTCCGGGCTGCCGCCTCGGCCGCGCTGCGGGCCGCGCCCGACGCCGCACCCGCGGAGATCGTCATCGTCGGCGGGACCGCGTCGAACCTGCTGAAGATCGTCCCCGGCGCCCTCCACGACCGCTACCTGACGCCGGAACGGCTCGCCGAGGCGTTCGAGACGCTCTGCGCGGCGTCCGCCGCCGACGTCGCGGCTCGATTCGCCATCCGCCCGCAGCGCGCGCGGATCCTTGCGGCGGGTGCGGCACTCCTCGAGGCGATCCTGGCGCGCTACGGCGTGCGGCGCGCAACGGCGTCGGAGGAGGGGATCCGGGAGGGGACCGTGCTGGCCCTCGGGCGTGCCGGTGCCGCGTGGAGGGATCGCCTGGAGGCGCTCGCGCACGGCTGGGGCGCCGACGGCGCGGCAGGGCCGGCCGCCGAGCGCTGACCCCGCCCGTCGGATCGTGCCCGTGCGTCAGAGGCGACTGACCGCCCGCCCCAGGAGGCGCCGGAAGGCCACCCCGTTGACGCCCCGCCACGGGGCGCCGATCGTCCGGCGAAGCCGCTCCAGCTCGCGCTCCCGGCCCTGCAGGTACGCGGCGATCACCTCGGTCTCGGCCGGGTCGAGGCGACCGGCGTTCGAGACCAGGAACTGGCGGGCCAGCGCGATCGTCACGTCAGCGTCGTGGAGGAGGCCGAGATGGTCCTGCAGGGCGACGACCCGCGGGATCAGCTGGTCCACCTCGGGGCCGAGCGCCTCGCGGAAGAACTCCAGCGTGTAGCGCAGCCACTTCCCGGCGATCCGGAGCTGGTGGATCGTCTCGAGGTCGGCCCACCGCAGGACGCCCTCGTACCCGCGGACCTGCTCGTAGGCCAGCCAGATCCGTGAGCCGGCCGTGTCCCGGACGCGGTGGGGCGCCACGGGGCTCGCCGGCGCCAGCACAGCCGCGCCCTCGGCCATGACGAAGATCCGGTACTCCTCGACGAGGCGGGTGTAGGCGCCGGAATCCAGCTCCCGCACGAGCAGCAGCCGGGCCACCTCGCGATTCTCGGACCACGCCCGGACCAGCGGGGCGAAGGCCGCGGCGTCGGCTTCCGCGAGGGAGGCCCGGTGTGCCTCGGCGGCCTCGATCAGGACGTCGAGGTCGCGAACCGCGCCGAGCCGGGTCGCCAGCTCGCGCAACCGCCGGCGCATGCGGCGCGTCCGGTCGAGCCGGAAGCTGTCGCCGAAGACGCGCCAGGCGGCCCGCATCCGGCGCGTCGCCACGCGCATCGCGTGGAGGTCCTCGATCCGGATCCCCGTCCGGGTCCCCTCCTCGCGGGCGAGCATCCTGGCCAGGTGGAATCGCAGGACCTTGCGGCCGGCCTCGGCGAGCAGGTCGTCGCGGGTGACGCCCGGCGTCTTGCCCACGACGAGCTTCGGCCGTTCGGCAGCTTCCTCCTCGGGCGGCTCGCCGTTCGGCCCGGCCGCGGTCGGGGGATCCGGCTCCGACACGGGCGCGGGCGCGGGTTCGGTCGTGGACTCCGACGTGGACTCCGAGGTGGACGCCGGCCCGGGAACCGGCGACGACGCCGAGCCGGCCGGGTCCGACGTGGCAGGGCGCGAACGCGTCCGGGCAGGCCGGCCGCCCCGCGCGAGGGTTGCGAGCGCGCGCTCCAGCTTCGAGGTCGTCACGGGCTCGAGTGCCGGGTCGGCGCCGAGGATCACCGCGAGGTCGGCGAGGCCGGCCTCGTCGCCGCTCTTCAGCTCCACCTCGAGCTCGATGAAGCGCTCGATCATCCGGCCGCCGGCCACGACCTCCACGTCGTCGACGCTCAGCTCGGCGTCGAGCGCATCGCCCGTGAAGGTGCGCGCCCGGCGCAGCTGGCGGATCGTGACGATCTCGATGAGCGGTGCGTCGCCGGCGTGCTCCAGGACCAGCGAGCGGGCGGCCGACGGCGGCCATGCGTGGGGGTCGAGCGAGAGGTCGGCCGGTCCCTCGAGCTCCTCCCGTCGGTGGAGCGCGGACGCCGCCGCGTTGGACGCCTTGACGGAAAGGATCGTCATGCGCGGCCCGCGCCGGAGTCGGACCGCGTACCCGGCCCGCGCCAGCTCGCCGTTCGCCGTGTCGAGGTAGCGGTCCTCCACCTGGATCTGTCGCGGCCGGCCGGCGACCCGCAGGGCGCCGAGAGTCCGGAGCGCGCCGAGCCGCGCGGCCGCCTCGGCGTCGCGGACGCGGTACTTGAGCTCCACTTCGATGCCCTGCCGGGTGCTCGTCACGTCCGGGCGCTCGTTCGCGGCGTCAGGCGCGCGGATCGAGCGAGCCGACGGGCGCCGCCGGGCGGCGCGGCTCGTGGGCGACGACGAGCGCGCGCTCGGCCCGCTCCTTGAGCGTGGCGAACGTGTCGATCGTCCCGGGCGCGGCGTTGATCTCCTCCGTGCGGCGCCACGTCCCGTCGGCCCCGAGCTGCCACGACCGCCGGTCGTCGGCGAGCATCACCTCGATGATCTCCGCGATGCGGGCCTGCGCCTCGAGGTCCTCGATCGGGAAGACTGCCTCGATCCGGCGATCCAGGTTGCGCTCCATCAGGTCGGCTGAGCCCGTGTACCACTCCTGCCGGCCGCCGTTGAGGAAGCCGTAGATCCGGCTGTGCTCCAGGAACTCGCCGACGATGGACCGAACGCGGATCCGGTCGCTCACGCCGGGGATGCCGGGGTTGAGCGAGCAGATGCCGCGGATGATGCACTCGATCTCGACCCCGGCCTGGCTCGCCCGGTAGAGCGCCTCGATCAGCTCGGGGTCCACCACCGCGTTGCACTTCACGACGATCCGGGCCGCGCCCCCGGCGCGGGCATGCTCCGCCTCGCGATCGATCAGCTCGCGCAGGCGCGCGCGCAGCGACACCGGGGCCAGCAGGAGCCGGCGGAACAGGTGCTGGCGCGACAGGCCGGTGAGGTAGTTGAACAGGTCCGTCGCGTCGGCCCCCAGCTCCGGCCGGCACGTCAGCAGTCCCAGGTCGATGTAGATGCGGGCGGTCTTCTGGTTGTAGTTGCCGGTCCCCAGGTGGACGTAGCGGCGCAGCCCCGTGCCCTCGCGGCGGACCACGAGCGAGATCTTGCTGTGGGTCTTGAGGCCCACCAGGCCGTAGACGACGTGGGCGCCCGCCTGCTCCAGCTTGCGCGCCCAGACGATGTTCGCCTCTTCGTCGAAGCGAGCCTTGATCTCCACCAGGACGACCACCTGCTTGCCCTGGTCCGCGGCCCGAATCAGATCGCGGACGATCGGCGAGTCGCCCGAGGTGCGGTAGAGGGTCATCTTGATGGTGAGCACGTCGGGGTCGTCCGCGGCCTGCGCGATGAACCGCTCCACAGAGGCGCCGAACGACTCGTACGGGTGGTGGACCAGGATGTCGCCCTGCCGGATCGCGGCGAAGACATCCGCCGTCTCGCCCTCGTCGTGAGGGATGAGGCGCGCGGGCACGACCGGCGTCCACGGCGGATCGCGCAGCTCAGGCAGGTCCAGGGTCGCGAGCTGCCAGAAGCACGTGGCGTCGAGGATCCCCGGGATCGCGTAGAGGTCGTCGGGTCGCAGGCCGATCCCGTCGAGGATGAAGTCGCGGACGGCCTCCGGCATCCCCTCCTCGACCTCGAGGCGCACGGCCGAGCCGAAGCGCCGCCGGCGCAGCTCCTGCTCGATCGCCGACAGGAGGTCCCCCGCCTCGTCCTCCTCGACGTCGAAGTCGGCGTCGCGGGTGACCCGGAACGGGTGCGACTCGACGATCTCCAGGCCGGGGAAGAGGACGTCGAGGTTCGCGGCGATCACCTGCTCCAGCGGGACGTAGGCGTGGGCGTCCACGGCGACGAGGCGAGGGAGGATCTGGGGAACCTTGACGCGGGCGAAGCGCTGCTCCCCGCCGTCGGGGTCGCGGACCACGACCGCGAGCGAAAGGCTGAGCGTGCTGATGTACGGGAACGGGTGACCGGGCGCCACGGCGAGCGGCGTCAGGACCGGGAAGATCTCCTCGAGATACCGCTCGCGAAGGCGGGCGTGATGCTCGGGGATTGCCGCGTGATCGACGACCGCGACCCCTTCGGCGGCCAGCGCGGCGCGCACCGCGGCAGCCAACCGGGCGTGCTCGAGGACCAGCCCGTGGACGCGGGCGCGGATTGCCGCCAGCTGCTCCGGCGCGGTGCGGCCGTCGGGCGATCGCTTGCTGCTCGAAGACGCGACCTGTTCCATCAGGCCCGAGACGCGGACCTGGAAGAACTCGTCGAGGTTGGAGGCGAAGATCGCCAAGAACTTCGCCCGCTCCAGGAGCGGGTTGCGCTCGTCGCGCGCCTCGTGGAGGACGCGCGCGTTGAAGTCGAGCCACGAGAGCTCGCGGTTGATGTACGGAAGCGCGGCCGGGCGCCGCCGCGATGCGGCGCGCGGAGAGCGAGCACGAAGCGTCGTCATGCGGGACCGGGCTGCTCCAGGGCAAGTGTCACGGGCGTGAGCGAGCGTGCAGGGTTCGAACGGGCCGGCGGACTCGTCGGCGAACAGGCCGGCCAGCCTGAGATCGTAGCACGGCCTCGCGTGGGCCCAGCCCCGGCGCTCCCGGCGTCAGCCCTCGGCCCGGTACCGCCGTTCGCCGGTGGCCGGGTCCAGCCACACGCGCATTCGCCGGCGGCTGGTCGGGTCCTCGAAGAGCTCGTCCGTGCGCCGGAAGCGCGGCTCCATCGGCGCGTCCAGGCTCTCGCCGCCGCCGGGCCCGGGCGGCGTGCCGAGATGGTCTGCCTGATCGCTCCGGTAGCGGAGCCGCTCAAGAGCGACCGCGAGCAGGAGGATCCCACCGGTGATCACGAGCCACAGGCCGCCGGGCGCGTCGGCGACGCCGCTGACGACCAGGGCAAGCCCGCCGAGGAGCATGAGCGCCCCGACGAGCGCCATGAGCACGCGGACGATGCCGAGGCCCGTGCTCATGCCCGCCCTCGGCCCGGCCCGGGTGCACCCGGGATTGCGACCGCCGTCACTCGACCGGCGTCGTCACGTCCGTCACGGTCGCATCTGCTTCGACCACGACCGCGGTCCCGTAGGCGACGATCTCCGACATCGTGCCGGCGAGCTCGGAGCTGTCGAAGCGCATGGAGAGCACCGCGTTCCCGCCCGCGAGCGTCGCGTTGTGGACCAGCCGGTCGATCGCCTGGCGCCGGGCGTCCTCCAGGAGCTCCGTGTACTCGTGGATCTCTCCGCCGCCGAGCGAACGGAGCCCGGCCATGATGTTGCCGCCCAGGCCGCGGCTGCGGACGACCAGCCCGAAGACCATCCCCTTCGTCTCGAGGATCCGGTGGCCGGAGATGTACGGCGTGGTGGTGACGATCATCGCGATCCTCCGTTCGGGATGGCCGCATCCGGGTGTCCGGCGGCGGCGCGGGCGGCCGTGCACGACGGGCACGGGCAATGGGTGCGCAGCAACGTGAACGTGTAGTAGCCGGTGTGGTGGCCGTCGCCCCACGTGGGCGCGACCGCATACCCGCCGATCGGCTCGATCGAGACCAGGCGGGTCTGCTCGCCGGTCAGCGTCGGGTTCGAATCCAGCCAGCCCGGCTGCCCCATCTCGCCCCGGCAGTACGCGCACGGGCAGAGCCAGCGGAGCCGCACGAAATCGAAGGTCGAGACGTGGCCGTCGGTCCATTCGACTCGGAGGGTCCCGGCCGCGCGGTCGGCGTGGATGCGGACCGGTGCCGTCAGGTCGTCGCCGCGCAGGTAGCTGGACGTCATGGTCACAGTGTAGGCGTCGTCATCGTGTGTGCGCGGTGGCCGGCCGAAGCGGGCATCATGGCGGCGACGTGACCACGAACCCGCTCTCGCTTGCCGGCGCCGCGGCCATGCGGTCCGCCGAGGTTGCCGAGGAGCTCGGCGTGAACCCGGGCGTGGGCCTGGATCTCGCGGAGGTCGCGCGCCGTGCCGCCGCCTCGGGCCCGAACGAGCTCCGGGCAGCCGAGCATGGATCGGTCCTGGGCATGCTCCGCGAGGCGGCAACCGAGCCGTTCGTGCTGCTGCTCGCGCTCGCGGGCATTCTGGCCGTGCTGGTGGGTGAGGTCCGCGACGGGCTCCTCGTCCTGTTCGGGCTGGTCCCGATCGTCGGGGCCGACGTCGTCACCGAGTTCCGCGGCGAACGTGCCCTCGAGGCGCTCCAGGCGGCTTCGGCGCCGGTCGGGCGCGTACGGCGCGGCGGGAGCGTGGAGGAGATCCCCGCCGCCGGGCTGGTCCGCGGGGACGTCGTGCTCCTGCGAGCGGGCGACGTCCTGCCGGCCGACCTGCGCCTGATCCGGACGGACGGCCTCCTCATGGACCGGAGCATGCTCACGGGCGAGTCGGTCCCCGAAGCTGCGCGGGTCGAGCCCGACGACCCGGGTGCCGGGGTCGCCGATCGCCGCGCAGTCGCCTACAGCGGGACGTCCGTGGTCAGCGGTCGAGGGGAGGGGATCGTGGTCGCCATCGGCCAGGCGACCGAGGTAGGCCGGATCGCCGACAGCCTGACAACTCGCCCCGAGCGTCGCTCGCCGGTCCAGCGTGAGCTGGACCGCCTCGTGAAGATCCTCCTTGTCGTCGCGATCGGGCTGATCGCCACCACCACGCTGGCAGGCTTCCTTCGCGGGGCGTCGCCGGGGGAGACGCTCATCGCCGGCATCTCGGCCGCGATCGCGGCGATCCCGGAGGAGCCGCCGGTGCTCCTCGCGGTCGTCCTTGGTCTCGGTGCCTACCGGCTCCTCAAGCGCGGCGTGCTGGTCCGACGCCTCAACGCGGAGGAGACGCTGGGCGCGGTCGACCTCATCCTGACCGACAAGACCGGCACGCTGACCCAGAATCGCCTGGAGGTCGCGTCGCTGCGGACGCTCAGCGGGCCGATCGAGGAGCCGGAGGCTCGGCGCCTGGTGATCGCGGACGCGATCCGGGCCGAGGCCGACAGCTGGATTGTTGCCGACGGCGCGGCCGCCGGTTCGTTCGCCCGTTCGATCGCCCGCGCTGCCGAGGCCGCCGGGGTCCCAAATCCGCCCGACCCCGCGCATCTCGAGGAGGCGTTGCCGGCCGCCGATGGGACGCCGTACTCGCGGGTGGTCTTCCGCGACGGCGATCGCACGCGCGAGCTGGTCCTCGGAGCGCCCGAGATGGTGCTGGCGCTCGAAGGCACGTCGAGCCCGGGAACGGTCTCCGCGTGGAACGCCGTCGCGGATGCCGCGGCGGCTGCAGGCGAGCGCCTGCTCCTCCTCTCGGAGCGCGACGCACTCCGCGGCTGGGCCCCCCGCGCGCTGCTGGGATTCGCCGACACCCTCCGGCCCGGGACCAGGGATGCGCTGACGCTCGCCCGCGCGGCCGGGATCCAGACGCTCGTCGTGACCGGGGATCACCCCCTGACGGCTGCGGCCATCGCCCGCGCGGCTGGGATTGCGCGCGATCGCGTCATCACCGGCGAGGAGCTGGCCGGCTGGGACGATGAGCGTCTCGCGAGGGAGCTGCGGAGCCTGGATGTGGTGGCGAGGGCACTGCCGGAGCAGAAGCTTCGCCTGGTCCGAGCGGCGCGGGCGGCTGGGCGCACCGTTGCCGTGACGGGTGACGGCGTCAACGACGCGCCGGCGCTGAACAACGCCGACGTGGCCGTGGCCATGGGAAGCGGCACGGCCGTGGCCAAGGAGGCAGCCGACCTCGTCCTCGGCGACGACTCGTTCGACACGCTGATGTTCGCGCTCCGCGAGGGTCGCCGGATCGTGGCGAACGTCCAGAAGGGTCTCGTCTTCCTGATCTCCACCCACGTGGCGTTCCTTGGCTTCATCCTCCTGCAGACGCTCACCGGGGCCGGCCTCCCGCTGCTCCCCATCCAGATCCTCTGGATGGAGCTCTTCATCGACACGTCCACGGCGGTCGCGTTCGAGCGCGAGGGCGAAGAGCCCGGGACGATGACGCGCCCACCGAGGCCGCGCGCCCAGCCACTCCTGACGAACGGGCTCCTGGCCCGCATCGCCGCCGCCGGCGGGTTCTCCGCAGCGGCGGCATTGCTGCTTGCCATCGTCACAGGCGGCGATCCCGAGCATGGCCGATGGCTTGCCTACACCGCCCTCGTGGTGGGCCAGGTGGTGCGTGCCTACGGGAATCGCAGCCTCACTCTTCCCGTCTGGCGGCTGCGGCGGAACGGTGTGCTCCTCGTCGCGGCAGTCGTCACGGCCTGCGTGCAGGCCGTGATCCCGCTCGTCCCGGCACTCGCGGATGCATTTCGGGCCACGCAGCTCGACGCGGGCGACTGGGCCCTGGTGGCGGGCGTGGCATTTGCCCCTGCTGTCGTCGCCCACGCGCTCCGGTTGACCGGGCGCGCGTGGGTGGCCTAGGGCCGTGCAGGCGTCGCCGTGAGCCCTGCCCGACTCGGCCCGTTCCTGCGCAACGTGCGGCTGGTGGCCGGCCGCGAGTACCGCGTTCGGGTGCGCAGCCGGGCCTTCGTCCTCTCCACGCTCCTGCTCGCGGCCGTCGCGGCAAGCACCGGGCTCGTGCCCATCCTGATTCGCGCGCTGGACCGCGAGGCGGTTGTCCGACTGGCGGTGCACGCGGACGACGCCGCGCTCCAGGGCCTCGCGATCCAGTCGCTGGACACCGTCCTGAACGGACGCGCCCAGCTCGATCCGACGGCGAAGCAGGCGTGGTCGATCGAGCCCACCGCCGACGTCCCCGCCGCCCGGGCACGGGTGGTCCGCGGCGACCTGGCCGGCCTCCTGCTGGTCGGTCGCGATTCCCTGGGGACGCCCAGCTTCGAGTACGTGACGAACGCGCCCCCGGGCGGGCGGCAGGTGATCCTCATGCGGCTCGCGACGCTCGCGGTCGCCGTGAACGACCGGGTCGGGACGGTGGCGGGGCTCGTCGGCGACTTCAGGGTCACGGCCGCGGACCCCGGCGCCCCGGTGCCCCAACCGGAGGCGGATTCGGCGAGTCGCACGATCCTCGCCACGATCCTGGTGATCCTCGTCTTCATCACGTCCGTGACCTACGGGATGTGGGTGGCCACGAGCGTCGTGGAAGAGAAGGGCAGCCGCGTGATGGAGCTGATGCTGAATGCCGCCACGCCGGGCGAGCTGCTCGGCGGCAAGGTCCTGGGCGTCGGCGCGGCGGGCCTGACCCAGTACGCTGCGATCGTGGCCCCGGCCGTCGCCGCGCTCCTCATCCAGGCGCCGCTCGCGCGGCTGCTGCTCGGCGACAGCGGAGCCGACGACGGGCCGCTCGTGGGACTGACGGGCGGGATCCTCCTCGCCTTCGGGACGTTCTTCCTGCTCGGGTTCGCCCTGTCGGCGCTGCTCTACGCGGCGGCCGGCTCCCTGGTGAGCCGCCAGGAAGACGTGCAGCAGGTGGCGCTCCCGATGCTCATCCTCTCGTTCGGCGGGTACATCGGCGCCGCGATCGCCACCGGTGCGCCCGATGCGGGGTGGGTCGCCCCGCTCTCCCTCGTCCCGTTCTTCAGCCCGTACCTCATGCTGGTCCGGCTCATGGTCGGGCACGTCTCGGCGGGCGAGGTGGCGCTCGCGGTCGCGCTCCTCGTCGCGGCGATCGGGGCGGCGCTCTGGCTGGCGATTCGCGTCTACCGGGCCGGCGTGCTCCTCTACGGGCAGCGGCCGACGCTGGAGATGGTGGTCGGGGCGCTCCGGGGCCGCCGCTAGCCGCCGCGCTACCGCGGGTGGTGGGGCTGGTGCGGCAGCTTCACGACGAGCACCGAGCACCGGGCGTGGAGCAGCACGCTGTGGGCGACGCTGCCCATCACGATCCGGCTGAGCCCGGTGTGGCCGCGCGAGCCGATCACGATCAGGTCGCCGGCGTTGTCGTGGACGGCGCGGACCAGCTGGTCGGCGGGATCGCCTTCGCGCAGCTCGCCTTCGGCCGTGCGGCCGGCCGCCTGGAACGTCGCGACCGTCGCGGCGATCACCTGGCCGTACGTCTCGCGCGAGCTCGTGATCATCTCCGTGTACAGGTCCATCGCCGCCGAGAACATCGTGGGGGCGATCCCGGTGCGCCAGGGCGCGGCCACGTCCACCACTCCCACCACCCGGATGGGGATCCCGGCCAGCGGCGACCAGCCGAGCACCAGGTCGCGTGCGCTCATCCCGGCCGGCGAGCCGTCCTCGGCGAGGAGGATCGATCGCACGTGGTCGCCGCGGGCAACCAGCACCGGCGTCTCGGCGTGGTCCACCACGGCGGACGAGACTGAGCCCAGCAACGCGGACTCCACCGGCCCGTGGCCGCGACTCCCGACCACCGTCAGGTCCGGCTTCCAGAGCTTTGCGTCATCGGGGATCGCAAACGCGGGCGCGCCGCGCAGCAGGTCGGTCTCCACGGCCAGGCCGGCAGCCTCGAGCGGCGCGCGGGCGTCCTCGATCACCGATGTCAGCTCGCGGAGCGCGTCGGCCTCGTACTCGTCGGCCCCGGCCGGGATCGCCGGGATCCACGGGCCGCCCCAGAGCGCCGGGGCGACGTCGAGCGCGGCCACCACCCTGACCACGGAGCCCGCCGGCCACGGCAGGCTCACGACAAGGTCGCGGGCGCGCGTGGCGGACGGGGAACCGTCCACGGCAAGGAGGATGCGCATGGGATCACCTCCGCTGCTACGTGCGGTCATCATCCTCCAGCGCGGCGTGGCGCCGCACGGTGGAAACGCCCGACGGGCCATCCCGCGGCCCGAATCGCTGCTATCGTCTCGACCCGAGCGCCCGCCGATACAGCCCACTCGCACCGAGGCCAGTCATGTCGCGTCCACCGCAGCCCGAGGACCTCTACCGGTTCCGGATCCCGACCGACCCACGCCTCTCACCCGACGGTGAGATGGTCGCGTTCACCGTCCAGTCAGCGGCGCGGGGCCGGGACGCCTACCGCCATGCGATCTGGCTTGCGCCGGCCGACGGCGGCGCGCCGCCGCGCCAGGTGACGGTCGGGGTGCGCCACGATACGCACCCCCGGTTCTCGCCCGACGGCCGCACCCTCGCGTTCCTGTCCGACCGACGGCCCGTCATCGAGGAGGAGCCCGACGCGCCGAAGGACCGCGAGGACGGCACCCAGGTGCACCTGCTCCCGCTCGACGGCGGCGAGGCGCGGCGGCTCACCGACCTTCCGCGGGGAGTGACCGGCTTCGCGTGGTCGCCCGACGGACGGTCGCTGGTGGTCCAGAGCGCCTCGCACGGGTCCACGCGCGCAGAGGATGCCCGCGCCCGCGGCAGGAAGGTCGAGCCGCCCCGGCCGGGCGAGCCGCCGACCTCCGACTACCGCTACATCGATCGACTCCAGAACATGCTCAACGGGCCCGGGTTCGTCTACGACCGCGTCAGCAATCTATGGATCGTGGATGTCGAGACGGGCGGCGCGCGGCGGCTCACGGCGGGACGCACGAACCACGAGGACCCGGTCTTCTCGCCGGACGGCACGCGCGTCGCGTACGGCGCCCAGGGCGGTCGGGACCCGGACCTGGACTGGCAGTTCGACCTGCACGTCGTGGACGTCGCGAGCGGCGATGACGTCCGGATCACGGACGGCTCCGGCTCGGCGTTCGGCTCGCCGGCGTGGCTGCCGGACGGGCAGACCGTGGCCGCGCTGGGTCACCGCTACCCGCGCGCCGGCGGGAGCCGCAACGACATCTGGCTGTTCGCCGCTGACGGAAGCCAGGCCGGAAAGCGCGGCGGGCAGAACCTCTCGGGTCGCCACGACCTGATGCCCGGCTCGGGGATGGGCAGCGATGTCACGCCCGGCGAGCCGGCGCGCATGTGGGCGACGCCCGACGGCCGGCACCTGCTCTTCACCGCTCCGATCCGGGGCAGCTACGAGCTGTGGCGGATCGCGATCGACGACGGCGACGTGGAACGTCTGACGGAGGGACGCCATTACCTGTCCGGCTGGGACGCGGTCCGGCGCCCGGACGGGAGCGCTCGCGTGGCGGTCATCCGGTCGGACCCGGCCGTGCTCGGTGACGTCCACGTGGTCGACCTCGGGGCAGACGGTCACGCCGGCGATTCCGACGAAGCCGAGCTGCGCCAGATCTCCCACTGCAACGCCGACGCCCTGGAGGAGATCGAGCTGCGGCAGGCGATCGAGCGCTGGGTGACCGTGGACGGCCTCGAGATCCAGGGGTGGCTCCTTCCCTGCGCGGCCGCCGAGGCGGGCGAACCCGCCCCGCTGGTCCTGCAGATCCACGGGGGACCGCACACGCTCTACGGCTGGGCGCCCTACTGGGAATTCCAGGTGCTCGCCGGATCCGGTGTCAGCGTCCTCGCGACGAACCCGCGCGGGTCGGAGGGTTACGGCCAGGACTTCAATGCCGCGAACCTCCCGGACTGGGCCCTGGGTCCGACGCGGGACGTGCTGGCCCACGTCGACGCTGCCGTCGAGGCCGGCATCGCCGACCCGAGACGGCTCGGGGTCGCGGGCGGCTCCTACGGGGGCTACCTCACGAACTGGATCGTCGCCGCTGACCAGCGGTTCGCCGCGGCGATGACCTGTCGGAGCGTGACGGACCTCGCCGCGCTCATGCTCACCGGCGACCTCGCCGGCGGGATCTTCGGGAAGATGGAGTTCGGTGCCCAGCCGTGGGAGGACCCTGAGCTGTACCGGAGGCTCTCGCCACTGACGTACGCGGACAGGATCCGGACACCGCTGCTGATCCAGCACGCGGAGAACGACCTGCGCTGCCCGATCGGCCAGGCCGAGGCGCTCTTCGCCGTGCTCCGGACGCTTCGGCGACCGGTCCGGTTCATGCGCGTCCCGAACGAGTCGCACGAGCTCACCCGCTCGGGCGCGCCGTTTCGGCGGGCGGAGAACCTGGTCCAGGCGCGCGACTGGTTCGGGCACTACCTGGTGGCGGGCAGGAAGGGCCTGCCGCCGCTGCCCAGGGAGCGGGCCGGCAAGTAGGGCGGACGGCGGGCGCACCCCCAGGGAGCGCCGTCAGGCGGGCGCGGCCGACCTCGGCCAGAGGTGGGCGACGACGAGCGACGCGACCGCCAGCGCGGCGAGGATCGCCAGCCAGGCGGCTCCGACGACCAGCTCGAGGTTGGATGCCTCCTGCTCCACCAGCCGGAGCGACCGCCCGGCGAGCACGCTGCCGCCGCTCCACGGGACCGTGACGGTCGCGATGCGCACGCCCACTCGGGGCTGCCACGTGACGGCGTTCCTGCCCGAGCTGCGCGCGCTGTCCAGGACGCCGGCCGGAACGTCCGGTGGCTGCCCGTCCAGCGTGCCGTCGGTCGCCAGGATCGTGCCGGTCGGGCCGTACACCACGACGAACGGCGCGAGGCTCCGGGCGATGTCCACGGTCGCGGAACCCACCTGGTCCCCGGGCTTCCCGCCCGCGTCGAGGCGGGCCGCGGCGTCCTCCGCGAGCTGGACCTGCGGCTCGTTCGCGAGCCACCGTCCTTCCTGTTGTGCGACGAGGTAGACGAGGCCGGCGAGCCCGGTCGCGACGATGGCGAGGGGCAGGAACAGGAGGATCGCGCGCCGGATTCTCACGTGGAGGCAGACGCCGCGCGTCGCCGCCGTGTGACGGGCGCCCGCGACAGCTCGGGAAGCGATGCGTGGAATGCCGACCGTCCGGTGCGATAATCGCGCCATGGACGCCGCCGGCTGTTCCAGGGGGAGGTGAGCGTGGCTGCGGGACCCAACCCGCCGCTTCCGCGCGGGGCCGTGGAGCGCCGCCTGTTCGTGGACGCGCCACCGGACGTGGTCTGGGCCGTGCTCCATGACCCGGCGTGCCCGACCTGGCGCGACGTCCGGCTGCACCTCGATCCGGCCGGCCCCGACTGGCCGGCGGCGGGCGCGCGGCGGCACGCCCGTCTCCGCGTGGGGCCGGTGGTCGTGGGGACCATGCTGGAAAGCCTGGAGGCCCGGCCGGCTCGACGCTTCAGGGTGGGTCTCGCCGCCCGGGGGATCTGCGGGGAGCGGCGCTGGGAGCTGACGCCAGCCGCGGGCGGGACGCGGGTGGCGGGCTCGGTCCATCTCGAGGGGCGCTCGCGGGTGGGGCGCGCCTTCCTGCGCCTCGACCGGGCCGGGATCGGGCCTCGCCTGGAGGCAGAGCTGGCCGCGCTCAAGGGGAAAGCCGAGGCAGCCGCGGCCCGGTCCACCTGACCGACCCGCCGGCGAGCGGACACCGGGCAGCGCCGGGCCGTACAGTCTGGCGGGGCACGCAGCCGAGGGACACCGCCATGAACGTGATCGAGATCGAGAAGCTGACCAAGTCCTACGGGAGCCATCGCGGGATCATCGAGGTGGACCTGACGGTCGAGCAGGGCGAGGTGTTCGGCTTCCTGGGGCCGAACGGCGCCGGCAAGACGACGACGATCCGCACCCTCCTGGACCTGATCCGGCCGACCTCGGGCCTCGCGCGTGTCTTCGGCATCGAATCGTCGGCAGACCCGGTCGCCATCCACCGGCGGATCGGCTACCTGCCCGGCGAGTTCGCCCTCTACGACCGCCTGACGGGCTCGCAGCACCTGGAGTACTTCGCGAACCTGCGGGGCGGCGTGGACAAGGCGTACCAGGCGAGCCTCGTCGAGCGCTTCGACCTCGACCCGACCCGCAAGTTCAAGGAGTACAGCAAGGGCAACAAGCAGAAGGTGGCGCTCGTCATCGCGCTCCAGCACCGGCCCGAGCTGCTGCTGCTCGACGAGCCCACCTCGGGCCTCGACCCGCTCGTCCAGCAGACGTTCTTCATCATTCTCCGCGAGGCGGTGGCCGACGGAGCGACGGTCTTCCTCTCCTCCCACATCCTCTCCGAGGTGGAGAAGACCGCCGACCGCGTGGGCATCATCCGCGAGGGGAGGCTGGTGAAGCTCGGCACGGTGGACGACCTTCGCGACCTGGCTCACCACCAGGTCGAGCTGCGTTTCGCAGGCGAGGTCCCGGCGCCCGCCTTTGAGGCCCTCCCCGGCGTCAGCGAGGTGGTGGTCGAGGGCCACGTGCTCCGCCTCCGCGTCGCAGGAGCGATCACGCCGGTCGTGCAGGCGGCGGCCAGGTACGAGCTGCTGGACTTCGTCTCGCGGGAGCCCAGCCTCGAGGAGACATTCCTCGCCCAGTACGGCCGCGAGGCCGTGGAGGTGGGCTGACATGGCAGTCCAGGCAGGCAGCCCCGAGCGGGCAACGCCCTTCCCGCCGATCCCGCTTCGCCGGAAGCTCTACGGTTTCGGCTCCATCTACGGCAAGACGGTCCGCGACTCCCGTCTCGCCTTCATCGTCGCCGCCGGCTTGCTCGGCGGGATGGCGCTGGTCATGGGCGTCGCCGTATCGAACATCTTCCCGACGCCTGCAGCCCGGAGCGAAGTCGACGCGCTCTTCGGGAGCGTCCCCGAGTCGATGATGCGACTGTTCGGAAACGTCGACCTGATCGGCACGAAGGTCGGCACGCTCGGGGGCTACGTCACCTTCAAGTACTCGGCGATCTTCGCCCTGGGCACCGCCATCTGGTCGATCATGGCCCTGTCCGGGACCCTCGCCGGCGAGGCGCGCCGTGGCAGCCTCGACCTCATCGCCGCGGCCCCCTTCGGCAAGCGCCGCATCGGCCTCGAGAAGCTGGCCGCTCACCTGACGCTGCTCTGGCTGGCGATGGCGGTCCTCGCGCTCATGACGACCTTCAGCTCGAACGTCTTCGGGGACGCCGCCCTCGGCGACCAGATCCCGCTGCTGTCGTCCGTCGGCTTCGCCCTGTGGATCGGCCTCCTGGCCATGTTCTTCGGAGGCCTCGCGTTCGCCCTCGCGCCGCTCCTCGGCCGCGCGGGCGCAGCCGGGGTCGCAGGCCTCGGGATGGCCGCCCTGTGGATCACGAACGGCCTGAATGTCGGCGGTCCGCTCCTGCTCTTGAGTCCGTTCAACTGGACGTTCGACCACATCCCGCTCGTCGGCGTCTACGACTGGCCGTCGCTCGCGCTCGTCGGCATCTTCGGCGTCGTCTTCCTGGCGATCGGGGTCGAGCTCTTCGTCCGCCGCGACCTCGGGGTCACCGTCGGAATCTCCCTGCCTTCCCTGCCGGCGCCGGTCCTCGGCGTCCACGGCCCGACGGCCCGGGCCTTCGGCGACCAGCTCCCACGGGCGCTCTCGTGGGGGATCGGCCTGGGCCTCGTCGGGATCCTCTACGCGTCGCTCGCCGGGTCCCTGGCGGACCAGATCGGGTCGTCCTCCGGGATCCGGGACTCCTTCGGCAAGATCTTCCCCGGGGCCGACTTCGGCTCAACCGGGGGTTGGATGCAGTTCTACGCGGAGCTGCTGTACATCGTGGCGGGCTTCGCCGCCGCGACGTTCGTCTCGAAGTGGGCGTCGGACGAGACGGAGGGCCGTCTCGAGATGGCCCTCACCACGCCGATGGCGCGGACCCGCTGGGTCGTTGCCGGCGGCGCCTCCGCGCTCCTCGCGATCGTCGTGACGACCGTCCTGTTCGCGGCCGGGGTCGGGCTCGGCTCGGCTGTGGGTGGCCTCGCCTCCGGCGATGCGATGCTCGGCTGTGCCTCGCTCGGCCTGTACGCCGCGGCGATCGTCGGGATCGGCGTGGCCGTCGGCGGCCTGTGGCGGACGTCGATCGCGGCCGAGGTCGCCGCCCTCGTCGTGGTGGCCACGTACCTGCTCGACCTCGTGGCGCCGCCGCTGAACCTGCCGGACTGGCTCCACCAGCTCGCGCTGACCGCCCACTTCGGCAAGCCGATGGTGGGGGAGTGGGACATGAACGGCGTCGCCGCCTGCCTGGCCATCGCCGTCGGTGGCGTCCTGCTCGGCGCGTGGGGCATGTCCCGGCGCGACGTGGACTGATGGGGGGGCGCCCGGCGACGACCGCCGAGGCCTCGCCGCCCGCCAACCCGTGGGCATCGCGGACTGTCACCGTCGGCTCCGACGGGGTCGCCCGCTGCGCCTGGGGGGTGGAGGGCGACCCGCTCTACCGCGCGTACCACGACGCGGAGTGGGGCCGCCCGTCCCGTGATGAGCGGCACCTGTTCGAGATGCTCGTGCTCGAGGGCGCCCAGGCCGGCCTGGCCTGGTCGACGATCCTGCACAGGCGCGAGGGCTACCGGCGCGCGTTCGACGGCTTCGACGTGGCGGCCGTCGCCGCGTTCGGGGAGGCGGACGTCGCGCGCCTCCTCGCCGACCCCGGCATCGTGCGCAACCGGCGCAAGGTCGAGAGCGCGATCGCGAGCGCCCGCGTCGTCCTGGCGCTCGCCGCCGCCGGCGAGTCGCTTCCGGGCGTGCTCTGGCGGTTCGTCGCGGGGGTCCCGCTCGACCGGCGGCCGGCCAGCCTGGGCGAGATCCCGGCGGCGACGCCGGAGTCCCGATCGATGAGCCTGGAGCTCGTGCGGCGCGGGTTCCGGTTCGTCGGCCCCACCATCTGCTACGCGCTCATGCAGGCGACCGGCATGGTCAACGACCACGTGGTCGGGTGCGCGGCCGGGGAGGAGATCCGCGCGGCGAGTCGAGGGGTCAACCCCGCCGGTTGACGACCCAGATGCCGGCGACGATGAGCGCGGCACCCGCGAGGAACGCGGCATCGACGGTCTCACCCAGCACGACGACGCCCAGCACGACCGCCACCACCGGCAGCAGGTACGAGACGAGGGAAGCACGCGTCGGCCCCCACCCGGAGAGCAGCCGGAAGTAGACCACGTAGGCGAACCCGGTGCCGATGGTGCCCAGCCAGCCGACGGCCAATGCAGCCTGCGGCACCCCGGGGAGCGTGACCCCGCCGTCGACGACGAACGCCAGCACGACCACGATCGCCAGCGCCCAGCCCACCTGGCCCGTGGCGAGGACGAGCGGGCGGGTTTCGCGGAGCGTGCGTCGCGCGTACGTGTTCCCCGTCGCGTAGGCCAGCGAGGCGAGGACGACCGCCAGCTGGGCGAGCACGCGCTGGACGCCGGCCGCGGTCCCGAGATCGGCCAGGTCGTGCGCCGAGAGGACGAAGATCCCGAGGAAGCCGAGCGCCATCCCGGCCACCCGGCCGCGGGTCACGTGCTCGTCGTGGATGAAGGTGGCGGCCAGGACCAGGGTGAAGAACGGCGAGGTGGACTGGAGGATCCCCGTCAGGCCGGATGAGATGTGCTGCTCCCCCCAGCCGATCAGCCAGAACGGGATCGCGATGTTGACCGCCCCGAGGACCGCCAGGTGGCCCAGCGTCCCGAGATCGCGCGGCAGCGGCGTCCGCGTGGCCGCGACGACGACGAGGAGGACCGCAAAGCCGACCAGCACGCGCAGCGCGACCAGGCTGAGCGGCGGAAGCGTCTCCACCCCGATCTTGATGAAGAGGTAGCTGGAGCCCCACATGACCGAGAGCAGGCCCAGGTGCACCGCGTACGAGCTGCCGACCCGGGCCGCCCGCGAGTCGCCGCTCATCGCCAGGTCGTGGTCTTGCCCGCGCCGTTGGGCCCGAGCAGGCCGAAGACCTCGCCGCGCTGGAGCTCGAGGGAGAGGTCGCGGACCGCCCAGCGCTCGCCGAAGCGGCGTCCCAGGCCCTCGGTGCGCACGGCGAGGTCGGCCGAGGGAGGGCTGGGATCCACCGGCGGAGTCTGCCACGCTCGCCGCGCGGGCGTGCCCGTTCCCCGTACCATGGCGATCGCATGCGCGCCATTCGTGCCGTCTTCCTCGCCAACGGGGCTTCCCAGGGCGTCTTCCTTCCATTCACCGCCGTCATCCTGGCCGTCCGCGGCTTCTCCGCCGTGGAGATCGGGGTGATCGCGGCGATCCAGGCGGCCGCCTTCACCATCGCGGTGCCCGCATGGGGCCACCTCGCCGACGTCGTGCTCGGGCGCCGCAATGCCCTGGCCATCTCGGCGCTCGCGGCGGCCGGCGCCGTGCTCCTGGCCGGGGCGCCGGTTCCCGGGCTGGCCGTCGCCGCCTGCTTCGTCGCCTTCAGCCTGTTCGAATCCGGCTGGGGACCTCTCGGCGACGCGCTCGCAGTGAACGCTGTCCGCGACCGGACCCGCGACTACGCGCGCGTCCGCCTGCTGTCCTCGCTCGGCTTCGCGACCGCATCCGGCGCGGTCGGCCTCCTGTACGACCGGGCCGGCTATGGGCCGGCCTTCGTCCTGTGTGCCGGCATCGCGATCGGGCTGGCGGCCGCTGCGCGGCTCACCCCGGACGTCCCGCGCGCGAACCTCGCGGTCGAATCGTCGGGGAGGACCCGGGGCGGCTCCATGGCCGTCGCGCTCCGGGTCCAGCCGCGCCTGCTCAGCGTCCTGGCCGTCCTCCTCCTGATCTACATCGGGATCATCGCGAGCTTCACGTTCCTGCCGCTCCGCATCGTGGCGCTCGGCGGCAGCCCTTCGGACGTTGCGCTGAGCGCGTCGGTGTCTGCCTTCGCGGAGATCCCGGCGATGCTCCTGACCGCCGCGATCGCCGCCCGGGTGGGGCTTCGCGGGCTGATCGGCGGCAGCGCCCTCCTGTATGCGGCCTGCTTCGTGGCCTGGGCGGTGGTCGACTCGCCGACCCTCATCATTGCGACCCGGCTCGTCAGCGGCTTCGCCTTCGCCGGGACCTGGGTCGGATCGGTGCTCACGATGGCGGTCCTGCTGCCGCCGCGGCTCCAGGCCACCGGCCAGGGCCTCTACCAGGTCACCGGGTTCGGCATCGCGGCGGTCGTGGCGAACTTCGTGGGTGGGCAGGTGTACGCGGGCCTGGGATCCGCGACGCTCTTCGGCGGGGCCGCGCTGCTCGCGGTGGCGGCGGCGGTCCTCGCGCTCGTCGTCTTCCCGCACGCGGACGCGTCCCGCATTCGCGAGGACGATCCCGCGGCATCGCTACCATTCACCGCACCGACGCTGGGATAGCTGGGGCAGGGGAGACGGGCATGCGGCTGTGGGGCGGGAGATTCGGCGGCGAGACGGATTCGCGGGCCGCCGACTTCACGCGCTCCATCGAGGTCGATCGCGCGCTCGCGCTCGACGATCTCGCCGGTTCGGTGGCCCACGTGCGCGGGCTCGGTCGGGCCGGCCTCCTCGACGAGGCGGAGGTTGCCGCGCTGCTCGCCGGCCTGGACGCGCTCCGGGTCGACGTGGAAGCGGGGACGCTGGCCTGGGATCCGGGCCTCGAGGACGTCCACATGAACCTGGAGGCCGCCCTGGCCGCGCGGATCGGACCGGTCGCCGGGAAGCTCCACACCGGGCGCTCGCGCAACGACCAGGTGGCCACGGACCTGCGCCTCTGGGCCCGCCGGACCGTCGACGACCTCGACGCCGGAATCCTGGGCATGGAGCGCGCGCTGGTGGGCCTCGCGGAGCGCGAAGGCGACGCGGTCCTGCCGGGGATGACGCACATCCAGCCGGCCCAGCCGGTGCTCTTCGCCCACCATCTCCTCGCCTACGTGGAGATGCTCGAGCGGGACCGCGGCCGGCTGGCCGACTGCCGGCGGCGCGCGAACGTGTCGCCGCTCGGCGCGGGAGCGCTCGCGGGCGCCGGCTACCCGCTGGACCGGGAGGCAACGGCCCTGGAGCTCGGGTTCGACGGCGTGACCAGGAACTCGCTCGATGCCGTCTCGGACCGGGACTTCGTGGCCGAGCTCCTGTTCGCCGTCGCGCTGGGCATGGTCCACCTCTCTCGCCTCGCCGAGGAGGTCACCTGGTGGTCCAACCCGCGCTTTGGCTTCGTGCGCGCGGCCGACGCGTTCGCCACCGGCTCGTCGATGATGCCGAACAAGCGGAACCCGGACGCGGCGGAGCTGGTGCGGGGCCGGGCCGCCCGGGTCGTCGGGTCGCTGGCCGGCTTCCTGGCGCTCCTCAAGGGCCTCCCGCTCGCGTACCAGCGCGACCTCCAGGAGGACAAGCCACCGCTCTTCGAGGCGTGCGCGGCGTTCGGAGCCTCGCTCGGGGTGATGGCCGGGATGGTCGAGACGCTTGCCGTCGACCGCGCAGCGATGCGGCGCGCCGCGTCCGAGGGGTTCATCACGGCAACCGCGGTCGCCGATGCGCTGGTCCGGCGCGGCGTCCCCTTCCGCGTCGCGCATCATGTCGTGGGCCGGCTGGTTGCCGCCGCGGAGGCCGGGGGCCGCGCGCTCACGGACCTCGACGACGGCGTGATCGCCGCGGCGCTCGCCGAGAGCCGCGACTCCGCGGTCATGGGGCTCGCGGGTGACCCCGGCCTGCCCGGGGCGCTCCGCGAGGCGGCGACGCTGGACGCCGCGCTTGCCTCGTGCGACGTGATCGGCGGGACGGCGCCGGGGCGGGTTGCGGCCGCCGTCGCGACCGCGCGCGCTCGCCTGGACGGCACGGGCGGGTAGGGCATCACCGCGCCTCGCGGGTCGGCGTAGGATCGCGCCATGCTCGACGACGGCGTCATCCGGCGCGCGCCCAAGGTGCTCCTCCACGACCACCTCGACGGTGGCCTCCGGCCGCAGACCGTCATCGACCTGGCCATGGAGGCGGGCTACACGGCCCTGCCGACCCACGACCCGGCCGAGCTCCAGGCGTGGTTCACGCGCGGCGCGGACCGCAAGTCGCTCGAGCTCTACTTGGAGGGGTTCGCCCACACCGTCGCGCTCCTCCAGACCCGCGACGCGATCGAGCGGGTCAGCGCCGAATGTGCCGAGGACCTGGCCGCGGACGGGCTCGTCTACGCGGAGGTGCGCTACGCGCCGGAGCTGTCCACGTCGGCCGGGCTGTCGCTCGACGAGGTCGTGGAATCGGTGCTGGCCGGATTCGAGCGCGGCATGGCGTCGGCAGCGGCCACCGGCCGGCCGATCCTCGTGCGGTTCCTCTGCGCCGCCATGCGCCAGTACGCGCGGTCCGTGGAGATCGCCGAGCTGGCCGTCCGCTGGCGTGATCAAGGGTGCGTCGGATTCGACATCGCCGGGCCCGAGAAGGGCTTCCCGCCGACCCGCCACCTGGACGCCTTCCACCTGGTCCAGCGCGAGAACTTCCACTCCACGATCCACGCCGGCGAGTCCTTCGGCCTGCCCTCCATCTGGGAGGCGCTCCAGTGGTGCGGTGCCGCACGGTTGGGCCACGGTGTCCGGATCGTGGACGACATCACGATCGACGCCGCTGGCCGCCCGCACCTGGGCCGGCTCGCCGCGTACGTCCGCGATCGGCGGATCCCGCTGGAGATGTGCCCCACCTCGAACGTGCACACCGGCGCGGTGGCCACGCTGGCCGACCACCCGATCGGCCTGCTGCGGCGGCTCCGCTTCCGCGTCACGCTCAACACCGACAACCGGCTCATGAGCGGCGTCTCGCTCTCCAGCGAGTTCGCGGCGATGGCCGAGACGTTCGGGGTCGGCCTCGACGAGATGGAGTGGCTCACCCTCAACGCCATGAAGTCCGCCTTCGAGCCGTTCGACGGGCGGCTGCGGCTCATCACCGCGGTCATCAAGCCCGGCTACGCGGCGCTCCGCGCGGAGGCCGCCGCCGCGGCGGTCTCCTGACGATCTATCGCGGGTCGAGCTCCAGCGCGTCGATCGCGGCCCGCAGCAACTCCGCGGAGCGCCGGAGGCCGGACGCCTCCTCGGCGGACATCGCGAGCCGGAGCGTCCGCTCGACCCCGCCCCGCCCGAGCACGGTCGGCACCGACAGGTAGACGTCGTCGATCCCGTAGTAGTCGCAGATGAGCGAGCTCACCGAGAGCACGGTGGACTGGTCGCGGAGGATCGCCTCGACGATGCGGACCAGGCCCGCGGCCACGGCGTAGGACGTGGCGCCCTTGCGCTCGATGATCTGGTAGGCGGCGTCGCGGGTCGATTCGAAGATCTGCTGCAGCGTGCCCTGGTCGTGCCCGATCCCGTTGGCGCGCCCGAAGTCGGCGAGCGGCATGCCGGCGATGTTGGCGGCCGACCACACGGGCACCTCGGAGTCGCCGTGCTCGCCCGCGATGTACGCGTGGACGGAGCGCGGGTCCACCCCGTAGTGCTCCGCGAGGAGCATGCGGAAGCGCGACGTGTCGAGGATGGTCCCCGAGCCGATGACCCGCGCCGAGGGGAGCCCGCTGATCCGATAGGTCAGGTAGGACAGGACGTCCACCGGGTTCGTCGCCACGACGATGATCCCATCGGGGTTCGCGCTCGCCACGGCCGGCACGATCTGGCGGAAGATCGCGGCGTTCTTGCGGATCAGGTCCAGGCGCGTCTCGCCGGGTTTCTGCGCGGCGCCGGCCGCGATGACCGTGATGGCCGCTCCGCGGCACTCCTCGAGCGGCCCGGACCAGACGCGGGCGGTCTTCGCGAACGGGACCGCGTGGAGGAGGTCCATCGCCTCGCCCTCGGCCCGGCGGGCGTTCGCGTCGACCAGCAGGATCTCGGCCGCCAGCCCGGACAGGAGCAGGCCGAAGGCGAATGTGGACCCGACCGCTCCGGCACCGACGATCGCGACGCGGGTGGGGTGGGGCACGCCCGGGGCAGGAGCCGCGCCGGGCGCGGGGCTGGAGGCGAGGTCGGAGGAGTCAGGCATGGCCCGATTCTGCGCCGGTTCGCGGGACCGTGCCGCGAATGGCGTCCGCGCGCCAGCGGGCAGCCGGCTCCAATCGCGACCACGACGCAACCGATCCGCTCCCCAACGTCACGGTCGGCGCGATGGGCGTGCCGCGCAGTCGCCGCCACCATCGCCGACATCCGGTCGTCGACGGCACGGCGCCCGGTGGCGACAAGCGTTGGATGGAGGAGACGACATGACGAGCGCCCCCGCGCCGGAGATGAAGCGAACCCTGAGCCTCACCGGCCTCACGATCAACGCCATGGCGCTGATCGCGCCCGGCGCCTTCCTGTGGACCACGTTCCAGTCGCAGACGCTCCAGACGAACGGCGCCTCGACCACGGCGATGGACATGGTCCCGGGCCTGCTCTTCGCGCTCGTGCTCGCCTTCCTCACCGCGTGGAGCTACGGGGAGCTGTCCAACCTCTACCCGTCGGCGGGCGCCGGCTCTTCCTACTACTTCGCGGAGGCCGCCTTCCTCGAGCGCGAGGAGGCCATCCACTACCGGTTCGCCCGCCTCGCCAAGTTCGTGGTCGGGTGGATCTCCCATCTCTACTACTGGATCTACCCGGGGATCATGGTGGCCTTCACCGGGATCCTGGCCGTCTACATCCTGAGCCTGTTCGGCATCAGCCTGACCACGCCGTTCGAGATCGGGCTGGTCGTCGTGTTCGCCGCGTTCACGGGGCTGATCGCATTCCGGGGGATCTCGGGGTCGACCATGACCGCCGTCGTGATCAACGTCATCCAGCTCACGGCGCTGCTGGCGTTCGCCATCCTCGCCGTCATCTTCCGGCTCACCCATCCGGACCTCGCCTACGCCCACAAGGACGTCGTGTCGGTGGTCCTTCCGCACGATCTCACGAACGTGCTCTTCCAGGGCACGATCGCGATCCTGCTCCTGGTCGGCTTCGAATCCGTGACGGCGCTCGGCGCCGAGGCAAAGAACCCGAAGCGCGACGTGCGCCGGGCAGTGCTCCTCTCGCTGGCGATCCAGGGGATCTTCGCCTATCTCATCGAATACGTGGCCGCGAACTTCGCGGTCAGCAGCGCCCTGACCGCGACCGTGACGGGCGCCTCCGGGGCGGCCACGACGGTTACCGGCTATGCGGCTGCGGCGACCTCCGGGGCGCCGATCGGCGACCTCGTCAAGCTGATCGGGGACACGATGCTGGGCGGGACCGGGACGGTCCTCGCCCTGATCCTGGCCGGGACGGTCCTCATCGCGCTCATCGGTACGACCCTCGCCTGCCTCAACACGGGCGTGCGGATCACCTACGTCATGGGTCGCGACCGCGAGGTCCCCGGGCTGCTGGGGCTGCTCCACGGGAAGTACGCCACCCCGCACTACGGGATCCTGGTCCTTGCCGTGATCTCCGCCGGCCTCGGCGCGTACGGCATCCTGAGCGCGGACAACCTCCTCCAGATCATCCTCGCCTCGAACGTCGGCACGTTCCTGGTCTACGGGATGACGAACTTCCTCGTGATGCTCGCGTTCTGGGCCCGCCCGGAACGCTCGGCGCTCAAGCACATCCTGATCCCCGCCCTCGGGCTCCTGGCCAACCTGGCCCTGCTCGTCACGATCCTCGTGATGAGCATCTCGTCGGGCGGGTCGACCCAGGCGGACACGTTGATCGCGGTGGCGATCGTGGCGGCCTGGGTCGCGGTCGGGGCGGTCTGGCTGACGGTGAGCTCGCGGGCAACCGGCCGCGCAATCCTCGTCGCGCGTCCCGGCACTGAGCGGGTCGAGGTGGCCGGCTGAGCCAGGCGGCCCCGGTGGCCGGCCGGTCCGGCGAGGACCCGTACTTCCGGACGACGACGGCACCCTCCACGGCGCCGTCGTCGTCGGCCGTCGACGCCCCAGGCGTCGCCCCGGAGGTCGCAAGGTTGCGGCTCCGCGTCGCGGCTCTCTCGGTTGTCGGGCCTGTCCGCGAGACGAACGAAGACTGCGTGGGCTGGTTCGACGCGGCCGGGCTGGACCTCGCCGGGACGCCCGGAGAAGCGGTCCGGTCCGTCGCGCTCGGCGGCCCGGCGATCGGCCTCATGATGGCCGACGGCCTCGGCGGGCACGGCCGCGGCGACCTGGCCAGCCGCACGGCGACCCGGATCGTCCTGGAGGCGCTGGCGGCGGCACGCCGGCCGGGACCGGGCGAGGTCCGGACGGCGCTCGAGGTCGCGAACGGCGCGCTCCTCGCGGGCGAGCTCGACGGGGCGACCGATCGCCGGCCCGGACCGCAGACGACGGCCACCGTGCTCGTCTTCACGGACGACTCGGTCCAGGTCGCCAACGTCGGCGACACGCGCCTCTACCGGATGCGCGACGACGTCGTGGAGCTCCTGACGAAGGACCACTCGCAGGCGGCCGAGCTGCTGCGGATGAAGGTGATCACGCCGCACCAGGCTCGGCGGCATCCCGGGCGACACCTGCTCACCCGCTCGGTCGGGGCCGACCTGACCCTGCGGGTCGACTCGGTCGGGCGTGCGGTCTACCCGGGTGACACGTACGCGGTCTGCACGGACGGCTGCTGGAGCGGCCTGGAGCAGGAGGATTTCGAGGCGGCGTTCTCGGAAGACCCGGCGGCCGGCGCCCGCCGCCTCGTGGAGCGGGCGATCGAGATGGGCGGCGACGATAATGCGAGCGTGGCCATCATCCGTGTGGACGCCGTGGGGCCGTCCCGCGACGCGGACGCAACCGACCGCCCGTTCTGGCGGCGGTTCCTCGGCAGCCGCCCATGAGCGATGCGCTGGCCCCGGGCGAGAAGCTGGATCGCTACACCATCGTCGAGGCGATCGGCCACGGCGCGTTCAGCGACGTCTACCTGGCCACCGACCCAGTCGGCGCGCGGGTCGTCCTCAAGTGCCCGCACGAGGGGATCATCGGCGACGTCGCCACCTTTGACCGGTTCCGCCGCGAGATGGAGATCGCGCGACGTCTCGACCATCCCGGGATCCAGCACTCCCTCGACCCGGGCGGCGACCGCACCCGACCCTACCTCGTCATGCAGTACGTGGAGGGGGAGACGCTCCGCGAATACCTCGGGCGGCGCGGGCACCTGCCGATCACCGAGGCGGTCACGCTCGTGGACGGCCTCGCGGCGGCCATGGGCTACGCCCATCGACAGGGCGTCACGCACCGCGACCTCAAGCCCGAGAACGTCCTCGTCACGCCGGACGGCCGGCCGATCGTCACCGACTTCGGGATCGCGCTCATCACCGGTGCCCGGCGCCTGACCTGGCGCTGGCTGACGTCGCAGCTGGGCACGCCGGACTACATGGCGCCGGAACAGGTCCAGGGCGAGCGCGGGGACGCGCGCACGGATGTCTATGCCCTGGGCGTCATCCTCTTCGAGCTGCTGGTCGGACGGGTCCCATGGGAGGGCGACAACCCGCTCGCGATCATGAACCAGGCGGTGACGCGGCCTGCCCCGTCCCTGCGCGAGCTGGACCCCGCCATCCCGCCGCCGCTCGAGGCGATCGTCCGCAAGTGCCTGCGCAAGGACCCGGCCGAACGCTACCCGGACGCGGCCGCGCTCTCCGCCGATCTCGAGTCGTGGAAGGACCTGGACCTCTCGCGGTTCGTCTTTGCCGCCGAGGAGACGCCACCCTCGCCGGCGGGCCGGCGCGGCCCGATCCTCCTCGTGGCCGGGATCAGCCTCGGGTTCCTGGGCGCGAGCGCCCTGTTCGTGCTGCTGGTGGCGTTGCTGCAGCACCACTGACCGCGGGCGGGTGCCGCGGCCGCTGTCGGGTCAGGCCTCGGCGGGCAGGCTGCCGGCGATCCGCAGCGCGTAGCCCCGGCCGCGGACGTTGCGCAATCCCGGGTGCCCCTCGCCCACGAGCTTGGCGTTGATCCGCGTGAGGTGGCTGCGCAGCGTCTCCGGGTCCACGTCCGGCCGTCCGGGCCACGCGGCGCGGAACAGGGCACGGTGATCGACGACGTCCCCGCGCCGCGTGGCGAGGACCGAGAGCAGCTCGAACTCGGTCGGGGTGAGGGCCAGGTTGCGTCCCGCGACCGTGGCCTCCCGACGTCCGAGGTCCATCCGCAGCCCGTCGAGGCTGGGCTCGTAGACGCCGCTGGTCGGCCGGCCGCGCCGGACGGCGGCATGGACCCGGGCGATGAGCTCGGCGACGCGGACGGGCCGGCCGATCACGTCCCCGGCGCCTGCGTCGAAGGCAGCCACCACCAGGGCCTCGTCGGCCAGGTCGGCGATCACGATGATCGGGGCGTCGGTCCTGGCCCGGACGCGGGCCACGATCGCGACGCCGTCGCCGTCGGGGAGGGTCGGGTCGAGGAGCACGACGTCGGGGCGGTCGTCGGCCAGCCGGGCGAGCGCGGTCTCGGCGCGATAGGCGGTCACGACCTCGTGCCCGGCGTTGCCGAGCGCGCTCGCGACCGCCCCCACGTCGACCGGCCGGCTGGCCGCGACGAGGATGCGGAGGCGGGCGGGCGCGGTCGGGGTCGCCATGGTTGCGACCATCCTACGGGTCGGATCGTGACGGCCGCGCGCCAGGTCCGCCGGCTTCCCGTGCCAGTGCCGGACGCCCTGCTCGGCGAGGCGGTTGCGCACCCGCGCTGGGTGTCGCGTCGGGCGACCAAACGGGAGGTGGACGGTCGATCGCAGGTCGGACGGACGGGCGTTCAGTGGATCTGTTCTCCGGCAGCGAACGTGACGGTGGTGGGCGCCCACGGGGGCGGGGACTCTGGCCTCGGCTCAGCCGGTTTGTTCGCCTGGGGCGACACCGGCGCCGAGGATCACCAGCCGCCGCGCCCGGGCCGGATCCCACGCCCACCTCCGCGCACCCACCGCTCTGCTGCCCCCGCGAGGTCAGGCCTCTCCAGCCCCTACTCCTCGGTTGCCTCCAGGCGGTAGCCCACGCCCCGCACGCTGGTGGGGAGCGGCGCGCCCGACTCCTCCAGCTTCGCGCGCAGCCGGGCCAGGTGGGGCTTGAGCCACTGCGGGTCCGGGTCCGTGTCGCCCGGCCAGCCGGCAGCGAGCAGGCGGTCGTGCCCCACCACCCTCCCGCGCGCCGAGACCAGCGCGGCCAGCAGCGCGAACTCGGTGCGCGTGAGGGCCAGGACGCTTCCTTCGACGGATGCCTCGTGCCGTCCCGTGTCGAGGGTCAGCCGGCCCACATGCAGCCCGCCCGCCGGCGTCTCGCCGGCCTCGTGGCGGCGCATGACGGCGCGGATCCGGGCCAGCAGCTCCTGCTTTCCGAACGGCTTCGTGACGTAGTCATCCGCGCCCGCGTCGAGCGCCTCGACCTTGGCCAGCTCGTCCGCCTCGCCGGTCAGGACGATGACCGGGGTCTGGCTGGTGCGGCGGATCTCGCGGCAGACGTCCACCCCGTCGCGGCCGGGCATCGCCAGGTCCAGCAGCACGAGGTCCGGGCCCTCCTCCTCGAAGCGGCGCAGGGCGGCGTCGCCGTCATAGGCGGTGATCACCTGGTGCCCGGCCGTGCCGACCAGCGCCGTGATCGCCCCCACCATGGCCGGCTCGTCGTCCACGACGAGGATTCGCAGCCCGGCTGCCTGTCCGAGCGTCATCCCGTTCCTCTCCCCTCAGTCCGGCGCGACGGCCGGAAGTGCGGCCACGAACCGGCTTCCACCGAAGCCGTTTCCCTCGATCCAGATCCTGCCTCCCATGGCCACCATCAGGCGACGCGCGGCGTACAGCCCGATCCCGGAGCCGCGGCCCCGGCGCCCGGTCGCGCGGACGAACGCCTCGAAGACCGATTCCCAGTCCTCCGCCGGAACGCCGGGCCCGTCGTCGGTCGTGTAGACGCGGATCTCCCCGGCCTGGCGCCAGGCGCCGATGGAGACGCCCCAGTTGCGCGGTGCGTATTTCGCCTCGTTCTCGAGGAGCAGCTCCAGCACCTGGCGGAAGCGCCCCTCGTCTCCGAGCGCGATGAGCCGGTCCTCCGAGGGTTCCCAGCGCAGCTGGTGGTTGCGAAGGAGGGGCCGCAGCAGCTCCACCGTCTCGTCCATCGTCCGTCCCAGGTCGAACGGCGAACGGGCCAGGACGCCCAGGCCCTCGCCGCGGACGGAGACGAGGATGGAGTCGACCAGCCGGTCGAGGCGGCCGATCTGGTCGATCGCCGCGTTGCGCCAGTCCTCGCTCGACGCGCGAGCCGGCGGGTCGGACTGGCCGCCGGCCGCGTCGGCCAGCAGGTCCACGTACGCCCGGACCACCGAGAGCGGCGTGCGCAGCTCGTGCGTGACCACGGAGAGGAGCTCCGCGCGCGCTTCGTCGAGGGCCTGGAGCTCGCCCAGCTGGCGCTCCTGCTCGCGCTGGAGGCGCCCCTTCTCCACGATCCCGGCCAGGAGCGCGGCGATCGTCGCCAGGAAGTTGATCTCCCGCGGCGTGAAGCGCCGCGTGGCGACGGTCTGGACGTTGAGGACGCCGACCACGATGTCGTTCCAGGTGAGCGGCACCGAGAGCATCGAGGTGAGCCCCGCGAGGTCGAACCCGCGCAGGTACTTGAAGCGGGGGTCCAGCCGGACGTCGGGCACCTCGATCGGCCGTCGGGACGCGGCCGCCGCCCCGGTGACTCCTTCGCCGAGCGCCAGGCTCACGCGGCTCACCTGGTCCCGGTCCAGGCCGTTCGTCGCCGCCAGCGTCAGCCGTCCGGTGGCCGCGTCCAGCAGGTAGAACGAGCAGACCTCGACGTGGAGCGCCTCGGTGGTCCGCTCCACGAGCGTGACCATGAGAGCGTCCCAGTCGCGGGCCTGGGTCGCCAGCTGGGCGAACTCGTGGAGGAAGGCGAGCTCGCGCAGGGTGCGCGCAGAGTCCTCGTCCGCGCCCGGGGCGACGACCGGAGCAGCGGGCGCGGCGGTCGGCACGGGGACCGGCGGGTTGACCATGGGCGCGATTGTGGCGCGCGACGGCGCATCGTGCGCGGACGCCTGCCCGGGCGCCCGCGCAGGTGTGCCCCTCAGGACGGCGTGCCGGCCGCGGCGGGATCGGTGACGCTCGCCTCCAGGTTGGCGAGGAGCGGGTCGGTCCACGTCCACGCCGCACCGTAGTGGGCGCCCACCGCGCCGTGTCGAGCGGCCTCGGTGCGGAGCGGCAGGCCGAAGATCTGGATGAACCCGACCGCCGCGGCGTGGTCGAACGAATCGCCCGCGTCGTACGTTGCGAGGGACTTCTCGTAGAGCGAGAGCGGCGAGCGCCGACCGGTCACCACCGCGCTGCCGTGGTCAAGCCGCACCCGCACGTCGCCCGAGACGACGCGCTGCGCGCTCGCGACGTATCCCCGCAGGTCGCGGTGGAGCGCGCTGAACCAGAGGCCGTCGTAGGTGAGCCGTGCCAGCTCGTCCGCGACCTGCCGGTTGAAGCGGAGCGTGTCCTTGGAGAGGGTGAGGGACTCGAGCGCGCCGTGCGCCGCGTGGAGGACCGTGGCCGCCGGCGTCTCGTAGACCTCCCTGCTCTTGATCCCCACCAGGCGGTCCTCGACGTGGTCGATCCGCCCGACGCCGTGGGCGCCGGCCTGCTCGTTCAGGCGCTCCACGAGCGCCACGGGATCCAGCCGCTCGCCTTCCAGGCTGACCGGGACCCCTCCCTCGAAGCCGATCACGATCTCCGCGGCGGCCGGCGCGTCGGCGGCCGCGACGGTCCACGCGTAGGCATCTGCGGGCGGCGTGGTCCACGGGTCTTCCAGGACGCCCGTCTCGCAGGAGCGACCCCACATGTTGACGTCGATGGAGTACGGGCTGGACTTCGTGATCGGGAGCTCGATGCCCCGCGCGGCCGCGTAGTCGATCGACTGGTCGCGCGAGAGGCCCATGCCCACCCGCATCGGCGCGACCACCTCCAGGGCCGGGTCCAGCGCGTGGACCGCCACGTCGAAGCGGACCTGGTCGTTGCCCTTGCCGGTGCAGCCGTGGGCCACCGCGTCGGCGCCCTCCTTCTGGGCAACCTCCACCAGCAGCTGCGCGATGAGCGGTCGCGCCAGCGCGGTCGCCAGCGGGTAGACACCCTGGTAGCGCGCGTTGGCCTGCAGGCTGGGCCAGCAGAAGTCCCGGACGAACGTCTTCCGCGCGTCCACCACGTAGGCGCGCGACGCCCCCGCGGCGATGGCGCGGGTCTGCACGCCCGCTCGGAGCGAGCCGCCGCCGACGTCCACGGTCAGGGTCACGACCTCCACGCCGAACTGCTCGCGGAGCCAGGCCACGGCCACCGAGGTGTCGAGACCACCCGAATACGCGAGGACCACCTTCTTCATCTGCGTGTCGCCTCCGCTGCCGCTCTTCGAGCTGCCAGGTCTATGGATACGTGCTGGTGAGGTCGGCCGCCGGCAGGCCGGCGCTCGCCCCCGCGACCAGCTCCAGGAGACGGGCCCGCCAGCGCTCCAGCGCGGGCTCGTCGGCGAAAAGGACCAGGAGCGTGTTGTCGCCGGCGAGCGTGCCCACCTGCTCGTCGAAGCCCGATTCGTCGATCGCCTGTGCGATGGCCGCCGCCGTCCCGGGAGTGCTGACCAGGACCAGGGTCAGGCCGCTCCGCTCCACCCGGACCGGGTAGTCGGCCAGGACGCGGCGCAGGCGCGCCTCGCCGGGGTGGGGGAGCGGGCGGCCCGGCTCGGCCGCGCCCGGGGTCACCCCGGCGCCGGCCGTGGCTGCCGCGTCGTCGGCCAGCGTCCGCGTCGTGACGTAGGCGTGGTGCTCGCCGCGCGGCGCCTTCACGAGGCCCAGGTCGGCGATGTCGCGGCTGACCGTTGCCTGGGTCACCGCGAAGCCGCGCCTTCGAAGGAGCTCTGCCAGCTCCTCCTGGCTGCCGATCGCCGCGGCCTCCACCAGCTCCAGCACGGCGCGGCGGCGTGCGGCGCGGGCCGCCTCGCCGGCGCGGGCGGGCGCTTGCGTGGTCACGGCCGCGGCCTCATGGCGTGGCACCCGCCGCGGCGCCAGTCGCGGCGGCGGGGCGGCCGCCGGAGATGCGCGTGCCGAACGTCGGGTCGTCGAGCGCGCGCGCCAATGCGCCGGGCGCGGCAGCGTCGCAGATGATCGCCTCGGCGCCGGGCGCGGCGATCCCAGCGAGCGCGGCCCGGACCTTGGGGACCATCCCCCCGCTGATCGTCCCGGCCGCGATGAGGGCCTCCGCGTCGGCGGCGCTGATCGTGGCGAGCTTCGTGCCGTCGGCCCCGCGGATCCCGTCGACGTCGGTCATGAGGATCAGCTGCCGGGCACCCAGCCCGGCAGCCAGCCCGGCCGCCGCGTCGTCCGCGTTGACGTTGCAGACGATGCCGCCCTCGTCACGCGCCAGCGGCGCGACGACCGGCACCTGGCCGCCCACCAGGATGGCATCGAGCAGGTCGCGCTTGATCCCGACGACGTGCGCCACGAGGCCCATCCCGTCCACCCGCTCGCCGACCAGCAGCCCGCCGTCCACGCCGGAGAGACCCACGGCATCCACGCCGGCATCGCCGAGGGCGGTCACCAGCTCGCTGTTGACGACGCCGCGCAGGACGGCGGCCGCGACCTCGATGGCCGCAGCGTCCGTGACGCGCAGGCCGCCCTCGAACCGTGTCGGGACGCCCAGCCGGTCCAGCCACTCGGTGATGCGCCGGCCCCCACCATGGACGATCACCACGGGTCGGCGGCGGACGACGGCGGCCACCTCGGCCAGCACCTGGCGCTGCTCCGCGAGCGTGGTGCCGCCCAGCTTGAGGACGACGATCCCGCTCATCGGCCGGTCCCGGTCACGTCGTGTACTCCGAGTTCTCGCGCACGTAGGCCTCCGTCAGGTCGCAGCCGAACGCCTCGCCCATCCCGTCCCCCGCGCCGAGGTCCAGGCGGATGAGCACCTCGCCGGCCGCCATCGCGGCCCGGGCCACCGCCCGGTCGAACGGGAGCGGTCCGCCGGCATAGACGGGATGGCCGGCGACCGAGATCCGCAGCCGCGCGGGCTCCACGGGCACGGGCATGCCCGCGCGCCCCGCGGCGTCGACCGGGGCGAGGCCGGCCGCCTCCAGGACCCAGGCTTCGGCGGCATGGGCGTTGCCGACCGCGCCGGCGATCCGGCCCCAGTTCGGGTCCCGGCCGTGGACCGCGGCCTTCACCAGGCTGCTGGAGATCACGGCCCGGGCCGCGCCGCGCGCATCCACGTCGTCCGCGGCGCCCGTCACCTGGCACGTGATGAGCGTGGTCGCGCCCTCGCCATCGGACGCCTGCTGGCGGGCCAGCGAGCGGGCCACGGCCTCGATCGCGCGGCCCAGCGCGGCGGCGCCGGGGTCGCCGGCATGCACCGGGGCTGCGCCCGACGCACCCGACGCGAGGACCAGGACGCTGTCGTTCGTGCTCGTGTCGCCGTCCACCGAGAGCTGGTCCCAGGTCCGAGCGGCGGCGCCCCGGAGCATGCCGTGGAGCGTGGCCGGGTCCGTCGCGGCGTCGGTGAGGATGACGGCCAGCATCGTGGCCATCCGCGGGTGGATCATCCCGACGCCCTTGGCGATGCCGCAGACCGTGACGGTAACGTCGGTCCCGTCTGCGCCTGGGAGCCGCAACCTGACCGTTGCCCACTTCGGGCGCGAGTCGGTGGTCATGAGGGCGCGGGCGGCCGCCATCAGGGCCTCGTCCGTCGCTGCCAGCTGGCCCGGGATTCGCTCGGCGATCGCCGCGTTCACCAGGTCCACCGGGAGCCGCGTCCCGATCACGCCCGTCGAGAACGCCAGCGTCCGGCCCGCCTTCGTGCCGAGCGCCGTCGCGAGGCTGCGCGCGAGCTCGCCCTGGTCGGCGTCGCCCTCCGCACCCGTCGCCGCGTTCGCGGAGCCGGACGTGGAGAGGATCGCCTCGGCCCAGCCCGAACCGGCGGGCCCGCCGCCCCCGGTCTCCGCGAGATGCGCGAGGCTGAGGCGGACGGGAGCGGCCGCGAACGCGTTGTGGGTGAAGACGCCCGCCGCGGCCGCCGGGGCGCCGGTCGTCGCGATCACCGCGAAGTCGGGCCGTCCGGACCGCTTGATCCCGATCGGCACGCCCAGGGCACGGAACCCGGACGGCATCACGACCCGCTCCTCCACGTCGGGGAGGCCGGTCGCCACGGCCGCCAGCCCCGCAGCGCGCGGGTCGATCGTCAGGCCGCTCACGGGACCAGCGCGTGCTGCTCGAGCCCGGCCGTCTCGGGGAGCCCGTGGACAAGGTTGAACGCCTGGATCGCCTGGCCGGCCGCGCCCTTGACCAGGTTGTCGATGACGCCGATCGCGAGCACCCTGCCCGTTCGCTCGTCCAGCCGCACATGGACCCGGCACGTGTTGCTGCCCAGGACGTGCTTCGTCGCCGGCGGCTGCGCGACGACGTGGACGAACGGCGTTCGCGCGTAGGCGTCCGCATAGAGCGCGTCGAGCTCCGACTGCGTGACCGGTCGGCTGGGGCGGACGTGGCAGGCCGAGAGGATTCCCCGCGTCATCGGGACCAGGTGGGGCAGGAAGTCGATGCCGCGCACGCCCGGGTTCGCGTCGGCGCCACCGTCCGCACCGAGGGCGGCCAGCTCCTGCTCCATCTCCGCCACGTGCCGGTGGCCGCCCACGCCGTAGGCCTTCACGCTCTCGTTGACCTCGCCGAACATCAGGTCCTGCTTCGGTTCGCGGCCGGCGCCCGACACCCCCGACTTGGCGTCCACCACCAGGTCGGCGATCAGCCCGGCCCGCGCGAGCGGCGCGAGCGCGAGGAGCGTCGCCGTCGGGTAGCAGCCGGGCGCGCCGACGATCGCCGGCCCGGCCTCGCGCAGTGCGCGCAATGCGTCGGCGTGGAGCTCGGGCAGCCCGTAGACCGCGCCCGCGAGGAGGTCCGGCCGTGGGTGCGTGAAGCCGTACCAGCGCGGATAGTCGGCCGGATCGCGAAGCCGGAAGTCGGGCCCCAGGTCGATGATCGCCGCGCCGCTCGCCGCGAGCCCCGGGACGATCTCGGCGGCCGCGCCGTGGGGCAGCGCGAGGAAGACGGCGTCGGCCTCCGGGACGGTCGCGTCCACGTGGAGCCCCGTCCGGTCCAGGTGGATGTGGGTCCCGCCGATCGGCTCCCTGCTGCGACCGCGGCCCACGAGTCCCTCGATCTGCACGTTCGGGTGGCGCGTGAGGAGCCGGACCAGCTCGGCGCCGACGTAGCCCGTGGCGCCCACGATGACGACGCGGATCCTCGGGCCCGACGACGATGACCGGGAGCGCGTGGTGCCGCCGCGTGGCAGGGACACGGCTCCGACGCCGGGCGCCGCAGAGACGACGGTCCCCGTGGTCGCGCGCACGGGCGCGCGTGGCCGCTCACGGGCGGCTCCCCCCGGGATCGTCGTGGTTGCCGGCGCGGGCCGGTCTGCGGCGTTGTGCATGTCACGCATGACTATACATGATCTGTGCATAGTCATGCAAGCGCGGTGAGGGCGCAGTGGCGCGCTGTCCTGGGACCGCCGGGCGAGCCGCGCCCTGCTACGCCGTCGCGGTCGTGGGCGACTCTGCCGGCAGCACGAACTGCTCCTGGTAGAGGCGGGCGTAGAGGCCGGCCTGGGCGAGCAGCTGGTCGTGGGTGCCGCGCTCCACGATCCGGCCGCGTTCGTAGACCAGGATCTGGTCGGCCCGCAGGATCGTGGAGAGCCGGTGGGCGATCGCGATGGTCGTGCGGCCCTCCATCAGCTGCTCCAGGGCCGCCTGGATCAGCCGCTCGGAGACCGTGTCGAGCGCGGAGGTCGCCTCGTCGAGCACGAGGATGCGCGGATCCTTGAGGAGGACGCGCGCGATGGCGATCCGCTGCTTCTCGCCGCCGGACAGCTTGTAGCCGCGCTCGCCGACCATGGTGGCGTAGCCGTCCGGCAGCTCCGCGATCCGGTCGTGGATCGCGGCCGCGCGAGCGGCCACCTCCAGCTCGGCGTCGGTCGCGTCGGGCTTCGCGTAGAGCAGGTTGTCGCGGATCGAGGCGTGGAACAGGTACGTCTCCTGTGTGACGACGCCGATGACGCTCCCGAGCGACGCCAGCGCGATCCGCCGGACGTCGCGCCCGTCGATCTCCACCGCGCCAGCGTCCACGTCGTACAGGCGCGGGATCAGGTAGGTCGTCGTGGTCTTTCCGGAGCCCGACGGCCCGACCAGCGCGACCAGCTGGCCCGGTTCGGCGGCGAAGTCGATCTCCTCGAGCGCGAAGGCCATGGGCGCCGCCGCCTCCGCGGGGTCCTGCGCGGGCCCGGGCTCCGCGATCGCGGCCTCTTCGGCGTCCCTCCCCTCGCCGGCGGGCACGTCCGAGCCGGGCTCCGGCAGCCGGTTGACCAGCACTTCCTCCACCAGCGGCTCGACCATCGCGTCCGCCGCGGCCTCGTCCGGCGCCGAGTGGTCGCCGTGCCGGAGGTCGTCGGCCGCAGCGGCGTGCGCCCGTTCCGACGGGACGGCCTTCGTCGGGTAGCGGAACGAGACGCAGCGGAACCGGACCTGGCCGCGGACGTCGGCCGGGCCGAGCGTCACCGCGTCCGGCGCGTCCACGATCTCCGGGTCGAGGTCCAGGTACTCGAAGATGCGGTCGAACAACGCGAGCGAGCCCGAGATCTCGACCTGGACGTTGAGGAGCTGGCCGATCGGGAAGAAGAGCCGGCTCTGGAGCGTGGTGAAGGCGACGATCGAGCCGGCCGTCGGGGCATGCGGATCGCCGTTCATCGCGAGCGTGGCGGCCAGCCAGTACACGAACGCCGGCGTGATGCTGAAGATCGTGCCGATGATCATGAAGAACCAGCGCCCCACCATCGCCTGGCGGATCTGCAGCCCGGCGAGCCGGAAGTTCAGTCGCCGGAAGCGGTCCGTGGCCGCGGCCTGCTGCCCGAACGTCTTGGAGAGGAGCACGCCGGAGACGCTCAGGGTCTCCTCCGTGACCGCCGTGACGTCGGCCAGCGTCCGCTGGGTCTCCGCGGACACCTCGCGCCGGACGCGGCCCACCCGGAGCGTCAGGTACATGAAGAAGGGGAGGAGGCCCACGGACAGGATGGTGAGGCGCCAGTCGATGTAGATCATCGCGGCGATCGTGGAGAGGACGACCGCGACGTTGGCCGTCACGCTGGTCGCGGTGTCGGTGACCACTGCCTGGATGCCGCCGACATCGTTCGAGAGCCGGCTCTGGATCTCGCCGGTCCGCGTCTCGGTGAAGAAGCGGAGCGGCAGTGACTGCAGGTGCGCGTAGAGCGCGTTCCGCAGGTCCTGCATGACGTTCTGGCCGATGACGTTGTTGAGGTAGCTCTGCCCCACGCCGATCAGCCCGGAGACGATCGGGATCACGATCATGAGCCCGATGTAGAGGTCGAGGCGCGTGAAGTTCCGGCCGGTGATCACCTCGTCGATCAGCAGCTTCAGGAGGATCGGATTGATCAGGCCCAGGAAGCTGGTCGTGAGGATCGCGACCAGGACGACCCCGACCTGCAGGCGGTACGGCGCGAAGAACGCCACGATCCGGCGCGCGGTCCGGTTGCGGCGCTCCCGCGGAAGGGTCGGCTGGCGCTCGGCCCGAATCGCGCGGCCGAAACCGGCCCCTCCGCCGCCGCCTCCGCCGCGACCCATGCCGGCGCCGCGGCCAATCATCGCGAAGCCTCCCGTGCCATCGGCCCGAGGCTACCACCGGAGGCATGACATGCTCCTGGGGCGCAGGCGCGGCGGTCAGGATCCCCGGGTCGCGCCCCCGACGGCTACCCCGCGATTCTCACGCCGGCAGCCTCAGAACGACAGGCCGGCCGGCAGCGGCTGGTGCCCGTCCGGGACGCTGAGGTGGTTGGCGCCGCTGCCGGCCTGGTCCGTGACCCCGTACTGCCAGACGATCTTGTTCGTGGCCGGGTCCACGATCACGAGACGGTGGCGGAAGTCGTCGTTGATCACGATCGTTCCGTCGGGAAGCGGGGTCGCCAGGCTGGGGTAGTCGAGCCTGCCCGCGCCCGACGTCGGTCCGTAGCGCCAGAGCAGCTTCCCCGTCGGGCTCACGATGACCACTGCGCCGGGGTTGTTGTAGTCGGCCACGACGATGTTCCCATCGCTGTTCAGCTGGGCGTCGGACGGGTAGTGGACCGGGACGTGGATGTCGAAGACGACGTGCCCGGCAGCATCGAGCCGCACCACGCGCGACCCGCCGATCTCCGTGATGAGGATCCCCCCGTCGGGAAGCGGCGTGTCCCCGTTCGGGCGGGCGTACGTCGTCGGCGCGGCGGCCGTGCAGGCGCCGGTCCGGCCCCACTGGTGGACGATCTGCTTCGCCGGGCTGATCTCGATCACGCGGCAGTTCTCGATGTCGGAGACGACGATGTCCCCGTTGGCGAGCGGATACGCGTCGTCCGGGGTGTGGAGGAACCCTGCGCCGGACCCGGCGCGGTTGTAGTGGCCGTACTGCCAGGTGATCTTCCCGGTTGCGATGTCGATGCGGTCGATCACCTCGTGGGTCTCGTCGTTCGCCACGATCGTGAGGCCGTCGGGGGAGAGGAACGCGTCATCGGCCGCGAACGCCTGGCCCGCCGGGACGGCCCCCGCCACGGAGGTCGGGAATCGCCACCAGATCTTCCCGGTTCGGTCGATCGCGAGGAGCCGGCCGTTGCCGCGGTCAGCGACCAGGAAACCGCCCGGGAAGGCCCCGGCCGTGGCGCTTGCCGCCGCCGGCGAGCCCGCTGCGGGTGCGCTGGCCTGGCCGCCGGGCGACGCCTGGCCGGGCTGCGAAGACCCGCCACCGACGGCGCCGGGAAGCGACGCGCCGGCTTGGGTCGCGGCCCCGGCCGGCGCTCCCGTCGGCGTGGCCACCGATGCCTGCCCGCACGCGGCGACGAGGCCGAGGATCGCGCCGGCTGCCAGGAGGCGGGTGCGCCGTGAGCGGCGCGGCAGGAGACCTGATTCGTTCATGACGGCGAACGCTACCTGCGCGACAGGGCCCGCGGGGCGTTCGTAGCCGAACCTTCACCCAGTTCGCACGCCGGCGCAATCCGTGGGGCCGGCGCCGACGCCCTGGCGGCCCTCAGCCGGCGGTTGAGGCGGCGACCTCCACGGGTTGATGCTCCTCCAGCCAGCGCTCGGCGTCGATCGCCGCGCGGCAGCCGTCGCCGGCGGCGGTCACCGCCTGGCGGTAGCGATGGTCGTGCACGTCGCCGGCGATGAACACCCCGTCGATCCGCGAGTGGGTCTCCGCGTGCACCGCCAGGTAGCCCGCCTCGTCCTTCTCCAGCCAGCCTTCGAACGGGCCGGTGTTCGGGCGGTAGCCGATCGCCACGAACAGCCCGTCGACCGGCATCTCCGTGCGGGCGTCCGTGAGGGTGTCGCGCAGGCGCAGGCCGCTTACGGAGGCGTCGCCCAGGACCTCGTCGATGGCGGTGTTCCGATGGATCTGGATCTGCGGGTTGCGCTCCGCGCGCGCTTCCATGATCCGGCTGGCGCGGAACTCGGCCCGCCGGTGGAGGAGGTGGACCTTCGAGGCGAAGCGGGTGAGGTAGAGCGCCTCCTCCATGGCTGTGTCACCGCCGCCCACGACGGCGATCTCCTTGCCGCGGAAGAAGAAGCCGTCGCAGGTCGCGCACGCCGAGACGCCCCGCCCACGGAGCCGCTCCTCGGACTCGAGGCCCAGCCAGAGCGCCGAGGCGCCCGTCGCGACGATCACGGCGTCGCCGCGGTATTCGACCTCGCCGGCCCAGGCGCGGAACGGGCGGTTGGAGAAGTCGACCCGATCCACCTCCACGTCGACCACGCGCGCTCCGAATCGCTCCGCCTGGGTCCGGAAGCGAGCCATGAGCTCCGGCCCCTCGATTCCATCCGGGAATCCGGGGTAGTTCTCCACGCCGGACGTGATCGTGAGCTGGCCGCCCGGCTGGTGGCCGCCGAGGACGATCGGGGCAAGGTTGGCCCGCGCCGCGTAGATCGCGGCCGTCAGGCCGGCCGGGCCGGAGCCCAGGACCAGGAGCTGCGCCGAGCGCGATGTCGGGTCGTCGACCGCGGGCACGGCCGCTGCGGCCGTGCCACCGGCGACCGCGGCATCGGTGCCGAAGTCGATCGTGAATCCGCCGAAGGGGGAGGTGGGGTCGGGCATTGGAGGGCAGGTCTCGTGCTGGGGTATCCCGCGGGCACGCGCGGAACGGGAACCTATCCTAGCACGCTGGATATACCCCTGGGGAGTATCGGACCGCGACGACCGCGCCGCACGGTCGAACTACCGCCTGACCGCTGCCGGCCGTTAGGTGGTCGGGATTGCGTGGGTCAGCGCGGCCAGGTGTCCCGCCAGCGTGTCCACGCCGGGCTGGTCGATGTTGCCGATGCCGATGATGACGTGCTGGGCGCCTGCCGCGGCGAGCGCCGCGAACCGCGCCGCGGCAACCTCGGGCGTCTCCGATCCCTCGCCGCCGGCCGCGGAGAGCCGCGTGTTCTGGAGCGTCGAGCGCTCGATCTCCGCGTAGGGTCGGCCGACCTCCTCGCAGTGTCGGCGCAGGATCGCGTACTTGCGGGCGACCACCTCCGGGCCGCCGAAGACGTTGGTCGCGTCGGCGTACTGCGCCACCAGGCGCAGCGTCTTCTTCTCGCCGCCGCCCCCGATCATGATCGGCACCCGTGGCCGGCTGAGCGATTGCGGGGAGTTCAGGAGCCGGCCGGCGTGGTACCGGGACCCGGCGAAGGATTCCTGCGTCCCGCGCTCGCCCTGCCACATCGCGTGGGCGATCCGGAGCGTCTCCTCCAGCATCTCGAAGCGCGTCCCGAGCGGGGGCATCGGGAAGCCCAGTGCGTCGCTCTCGTCCTGGTTCCAGGCCGCCCCGATGCCCAGGTACGCGCGGCCGCCCGACAGGACGTCGAGCGTCGTGGCCGCTTTCACCCACAGCCCGGGCAGCCGGTAGTGGATGCCCCCGACCATGAGCCCCAGGCGCGCGCGGCTCGTGTTGGCCGCCATGAACCCGAGCGTGGTCCAGCCCTCCAGCATCGGGTCCTCGGCCGGGCCGATCCCGCGAATCTGGAAGAAATGATCCATCACCCATAGGGAATCGAACCCCGCGTCGTCGGCGCCGCGGACGATCCGGGCGAGCGTGGGCCCGATGGCCGGCGTGCCGCCGGGCCAGTCGAAGCGGTTGATCTGGAGGCCGATCTTCATCGGGGATGATCCTTCCAGGGACTGGCTGTTTCGGCTTCCAGCGTACGCGCGCACGCTGGCGTGCGTCCGTGCCGACCGGACAGACCGTCCCGGTCGGGGCCGCGCCCGCGACGTCAGCGGAACAGGTCGAGCTCCGCGGGCATGAGCACGTCCGCTGCGATGCTGCCGTCACCGGGGGGCGGCGACGCACCGCGCACCAGCGCGGCCGGCCGCCGGGCCGTCTTGCCGAGGACGAGCTCCGCGGCCGAGGCGATCTCGTCGGCGACCGCGCGGATCGTGGCGCTCATGGGGCGCCCGTCCGCGTCGGCGGTGCCGCGGAGGTCCTCGTTGGGACGGAAGCCGGCCACGCCGATCGCGAGGTCCGTGATCCCGAACCGCCACGGCCGGCCCAGGCTGTCGCTGACCACGACCCCGATATCCGTCCCCAACCGCCGCCGCAGCGCGCCGCGGATCCGGCGCGCGGACGCGTCCGGGTCCTCGGGGAGCAGGAGGACCTTGCCGCCGGCCGACGACCCGACGTTCGAGGCGTCCACGCCGCCGTTCGCGAGGACGAAGCCGTGGCGCGTCTCGACGATCACGACCCCGAGATCCATCCGCACGATCCGGACCGCCTGCCGCAGGACCACCTCGACCTGCCGGGCATCTCGCCCCCAGCGCGCGGCATACGCGACGGCCTCGGGGCGCGGTTCGATCCCGGCGAGGTCGACGAATGCGCCCTCCGCCTTCGAGACGACCTTCTGGGTCACGACCAGGACGTCGTCGTCCCGCAGCGGCAGCGCGCCATCCGTGCGCTCCAGCGCGTCCCCGATCAGGCGCGCCAGGTCGTCGCCGGGGCGTACTTCGGGAATGCCGTCGAGCGCGATGACCTCGAGGCGGCCGGGGCTGTCGGGGCGCGGTGCAGCCTCGCTCACGGTTGGCCGACGGCCGAGCCGCCCAGCCCGATGGCTTCCGCGGCGAGCAGGTCGTCGGGCGTGTCGAGGTCCAGGCCCAGCGGGCTCGCGAGCTCCAGGTAGACAGCCCCGGCGCGCGCGGCGGCGCCCGCATGCGCGGCGCGGCTGCCCGGGCCGAACTGGAACCGGATCGCTCCCGGCGGGGAGAGCAGGAGCAGGTTCGTCCCTTCGCCGGCGCGATCCGGCACCAGCGCCACGAGAGATGTCGGGGCCGTGCCCGCGTCCCGGGCGGCCGACCGCCTGTCGACCAGGCGGTCACGGGCGGCATCCAGGACCCGGCCAAGTTCGGTCCGGTCGATCGCGGGCAGGTCGGCCGGGATCACGAGGAGCGCCGAGGCTCCCAGCTCGCGCGCCCAGGCCCGGCCCTCCGCGAGGCCCTCGTTGAGGCCGCCGCCGCCCTGCGGCAGGGTGACCGCGCCTGCATCGGCAGCCACGGCAAGCGCCTCCGGATCCGGGCTCACCACCGCGACTGCGCGGATTCCGGGAGTCGCGACCGCGGCCAGGATCGTCCGGCGAAGGAGCCCCTCCACGAGGGCATGCCGCTCCTCAGGGTCGAGCGCCTCGCCGAGGCGTGTCTTGGCACGCTCCAGCCCGCGCACGGGGATGATCGCGACCAGGTGCCCAAGGTCGGCCGGAGGAGCCCCGGGATGATCGCGATCCTGCATGGGCTGATCGTAGCGGCGGGGGAGCGCGCCGTCGCGCGAGCGGACGCGGCGCGGAGGCGGGCGCGGCCGGCCCGCGGGGGCATTCCTCCGGCGTGTGCACCGGCAGACTGCAACGCCGGCCATGCGGACATCGCCGCGCTCGTTCCGGCGCGCCACCAACTCGCGCGGGCCTCGTCCGAGCGTGCGTGGCAGGGCAGAAGCCGCGAGGAGCCGGTACGGTCCGGCAGGAATGTCGGCCCGACCTCGTGACGAGTCTTCGGACGCATACGGCGGAGGATGCGGCCACGTTCGGGCGAGTGCGCCCCGGCGCTTCCGCCCGTCCCGCCCGCTCAGCCCAGGCAGGCACCGAGCACGACCCGGGCGAGCGCCGCGCGCGACGCATCGTCGGTCATCACGCACGGGGCGACGACAGCACGGATCCCCAGGCGCTCGATCGCGGGCGCGAGCGCGGCGTCGACGACGTCGATGACCAGGGCGTCGACGAGCCCGGTGTAGCGGCGCGCGACACCCAGCGCGCTCACTTCCTCTCCGAGCGCGGCGAGCATCCGGTCGGCGGGGCCCCGGAGCGCCCTGCCGCCCACGATCGGGGAGACGGCCGTCATCCGGACCCCGCGCGCCCGCGCCCCGGCGATGGCGTCGCGCACGCCGGGGACCGCCAGGATCGGCGCGATGGAGACGAGCGGGTTCGACGGGCAGATCGCGATCGCCTCGGCGCCGGCGAGCGCGGCCGTGACCTCGGGCGTCGCCTGCGCCCGATCGGCGCCCTCGAAGGCGACCTCGAGCACGGCCGGCTCCGAGCGGAGCCGCACGAACCAGTCCTGGAACGCCAGCCAGCCGTCCGCCGTCCGGACGCGCGTGCGGACCGGCGCGTCGGACATCGGCAGGATGCGGGTCGCGACACCCAGCCTGGCTGCCACGTCGAGCGCGACGGTGGTCAGGCGCTCGCCATCCCGGAGACGGTGCGTCCGGTGGACGTGGAGCGCCAGGTCGCGGTCGCCCAGCCGGAACCACGCCGGCTCCCCGAGGCGCGCGAGCTGGCCGGCCGCGGCCCAGGTCTCGCCGGCCAGGCCCCACCCGCGCTCCCGGTCGGCGAGGCCCGCCAGCGTGTAGAGGACCGTGTCGTGGTCGGGACAGACCAGCAGGCCGTGGAACTCCTGGTCGTCACCCGTGTTGACGACCACCGACAGGTCGCCCGCCGGGAGCACCAGCTGGAGCCCGAGGGCCAGCTTGGCGCCGCCCACGCCGCCGGCGAGCGCGACGACGCGGGGCACCCTGTGCGCCTCGCTCAGCCGGCCAGGGCGGCGCGGACCTCGCCGATGCGGGCGAGCGTCTCCGCGTCGTACGGGGCCGGCAGCCGCACGATGATCGTGGCAAAGCCCAGGTCCACGTAGGGGCGGATCGCCGCGGCCACCTGCGTCGGCGGTCCAAGGAGCGTCGGGACGTTGCCGGCATCGGGGGTCCCGTTGTGGGCGCACAGCGCCGCGAACGCCAGCGCGGCCTCCGCCGGGTCGTCGCGGATGACGATCGGGAAGGAGACGGTTCGCTCGATCGACGCCGGGTCGCGCCCAACGTCGGCGCAGTGGGCGCGGAGGATCGCGTCGCGGGCGGCAACCTCGGCCAGCGTCCCTGCCGTGTTCCACGCGTCGGCGTAGCGGGCGACGGTCCGGAGCGTCTTCTTCGGCCCGGATCCACCGACCAGGATGGGCAGGTGCGCCTGGACCGGCCGCGGCGCCGCGAGCGCGTCGATGAACGTGTAGAACCGGCCGGCGTGGCTGAACCGCTCGCCGTCGAGAAGGCGCCGGATCATCCCGACTGCCTCGTCCAGGCGGTCGAGGCGCTCCCCGACGCTGGCCCCGAAGTCCAGCCCGAACGCCTCGTGCTCGCGGCCGAACCATGCCCCGCCGATCCCGAGCACGGCCCGGCCCCCGGAGACATGGTCGAGCGTCGTGGCGATCTTGGCCGTGTGTCCCGGGTTGCGGAACGTGTTCGCCCCCACCATCAGGCCAAGACGGACGCGCGACGTCCGGGCCGCCACTGCCGCGAGCACGATCGGCCCCTCGAAGATCGGCTGCTCCCACGGTCCGAAGATCGCGTGGAGGTGGTCCCAGGTCCAGACCGAATCCCAGCCGGCGGACTCGGCGGCCAGCGCGGCGTCGAGGAAGCCCGGCCAGTCCGTGGCCTGGCTCCAGAGCTGGGCGCCGAAGCGGAGCTCGCTCACGGCTGGTCGTGGTCGTGGAACGAGACGAGCCGCAGCCGGAACGTCACGCGCTGCTGCGTCCGGAACCCGGCGACGCTGGCCGCGACCTTCGCCGGGTCATCGGGGTGATAGCGGCGGGCGAGATCGGCGATGTCCGCCTGCGCGATGGCCTGGTCGTCCACGATCTCCGCGACCTCCGCGGTCAGCCCAACCCACCGGTAGGCGTTCCCGGCCTCGGCGATCGCGACGGCGGCCCGTCCGTCGCGGCGCAGGTTTGCGGGCCAGCGTCGTCCATTCGCGCTGTTGACCATGAGCCTCCCGTCCGGATCGAGGCGATACCAGACCACGGCCTGCCGGGGCGCGCCGTCCCGGCCGAGCGTGGCGACGGTGGCGAAGCGCCCGGGGGCGGCGATGAAGGCGCGAACGTGATCAGGGAGCGTGAGTGGCTGGGGCATGCCCCGATGGTACGCGAGCGCGGCGGCCCGCGACGCTCCGCAGGGCGGATGCCGCGCGACGAGTCCCGAGGTGCGCGTATCCTCGGCCGCAGGAGGTACGCCATGCAGCTCGAAGGGATGCACGTGGGGATCCTTGCCGCCGAGGGCGTCGAGGACCTGGAGTTCTGGGTCACCGTGATGCGGCTACGCGAGGAGGGCGCGCGCGTGACCAGCATCGGCCTTGCGCCGGGCACGGTCCACGGCAAGAACGGGCTGGCCGTCGGGGTGGACGCGGCCGTCGGCGACGTGGACGCCGCCAGGCTGGACGGGCTGGTCCTCCCGGGGGGCTGGATGCCCGACAAGCTCCGACGCTACCCGGCCATCCTGGACCTCGTCCGGGCCGTCCACGCGGCAGGCCGCCCGATCGGCATCATCTGCCACGGAGGCCTGATCGCGATCTCGGCGGGCATCGTGGCCGGAGGCCGCGCAACAGGCTCGCTCGGGATCCGCGACGACCTGGTGAACGCCGGGGCCACCTGGGCGGACGAGCCTGCGTTCCGCGACGGGACGCTGGTCTGGGGCCGCGTCGTCGACGACATCCCGGCATTCTGCCGGGAGCTCGTCGGCGCCCTGGCGGCGAGCCGCCACGTATAGTCGAATCTCAATCCCGCCTCAATCGGCTTCGACACCCGAACCCGCCATGATGGGCACGCCCACTCCGCCCAAGAGGAGCCCATGAGCCGCCGCGAACGTCGCCGCCCCACGACTCGCCGCCCGGAGTGGCAGGATTCCCCGCTCCGTGCCGGCGGATCGGCTCGTGGTCGGCCCGAGGCACCGGCGCCGGCGTCGCCGTCGGATCGGCGCCTCTACGCGGCCCTGATGCCGCTCCGGTTCTTCGTGGGCGCCACCTTCCTCTACGCGGGCATCGACAAGATCATCGATCCGCACTTCCTCCAGGCCTCCGGCCCGGGATCCATCGGGGAGCTGCTGACCGGCTTCACCCATGGGAGCCCGCTGGCGGGCCTCGTCACGGTGTTCGCCCTCCCGTTCCCGGTCCCGATCGGCTTCCTGATCGCGCTGGCGGAGATCGCGATCGGCTTGGGGGCGCTCACCGGGCTGCTCTACCGGGTGAGCGCGGCCGCGGGCGCGGCGATCTCCCTCATGTTCTTCCTGACGGCCTCGTGGGGCGTCCACCCCTACTACTACGGGCCGGACCTGCCGTATGCCGCGGGCTGGCTGACGATGGCACTCGCCGGAACCGGCGGGCTGGCCGTCCTCCACGTCCCGTTCCCGGCCGCGTTCGCCCCGTATGGTGAGCCTGCCGAGGCCTCCCCGGAGCGTCGGGCGCTCCTGCAGAGCGGGCTGCTGGCCGTCGGGGCCGTCGCGGTGGCGGCCGTGGCCGGCGTCTTCGGCCCGCTGTTCCGCGGCCGCGACCAGCTCGCGCAGATCCCGCCGGCATCGCCGGCGACCGGGCAGGCCAGCCCGGATCCGAACGCGAGCGCGGCGACGGGCGTCGTGCAATCGGCATCGGCAAGCGCCGGGCCATCCGCACCCCCCGCAGCCAACCAGATCGCGAACCTGTCCAGCCTGCAGCCGCGGGCGGCGCTCCCCTTCACCGACCCGACCAGCGGCGACCCGGCGATGCTCATCCGGCTCGCCGACGGCAGCGTCGTGGCGTTCGACGCGATCTGCACGCACCAGGGATGCACGGTCCAGTACGACCAGCCGTCGGGGCTCCTCTTCTGCCCCTGCCACGGCGCGGTCTTCGATCCGACGCACAACGCGGACGTCCTGCAGGGTCCCGCGCCGGTCGCGCTCACGGCGCTTCCGCTCGTGGTCAACAAGTCGACCGGGGCCATCTCCCTCAAGGGCTGATCCGGCGAGCGACCGACGCGCCAGGGGCCGCCTATCGAAGCCGCTCGCCCGCCTCGAACGCGATCGGCAGGCGCG
>Ga0097691_1000089_pt1 | contig 83044 bp, 84 predicted proteins | sample NGESurdeep072012_8_FD_72858 | JGI IMG/M metagenome (GOLD analysis project Ga0097691, IMG submission 72858) | Arctic peat soil microbial communities from Barrow, Alaska - NGEE Surface sample 210-1 deep-072012 | ecosystem: Environmental > Terrestrial > Soil > Wetlands > Peat ...
GGTCTGGCCGTTGACTGTGTAGACCACCCGGGAATTGGGCACTTCGAAATAACCCACATCGTTGTAACACACACCAGAATTGATCCAGTGGCCATAGGCGGAATCCACGTCCACGCCCACGAGCTGCGCCGAGGCCGCATTTGGTCCGAGCAGAGCGTGCGCCGCCCCGATATCGAGTCCGTAGTCAGCTACCAGACGCTCGGTGAAGTCATCCCGGGCACTCGGTACGGTTTTCAACTGCACATAGGCGGACTCGGGGAAGAACGCGGGAATCGCCACTTGCACACTGTTGGTGACGATTCCGTTCCACAGCGCCGCCATATTGGTGGTGAACAGCTGGCTGGTGGTGGTAGGAAAAGTCCCGGTTTGGGGCAATGTGCCGGGGCTGGTTGTCGTGGTGGTCGGTGGCGGGGCCGTGGTGGTCGTGGTGGTCGGTGGCGGGGCACCCGACGTCGAATGGGCGTCGGGCAAGCCACCGCGTGCGGCGGTCGACTGTCCCGAGCCCCCGTTACCGACCACCAACCAGACACCCACGACGATCAGCACCAGAACTATCGATGAGGCAACCAGCCGGCGACGAAAGACCTGAGTACGCCGCTGGCGGTGTTGGTGCTGTCGATGGAGACGTGCCGACCGCGAATCGTGGGAGGTTGGCTTCCAGGCAGGCTCGGACATGGTCGGATGCAATTGTAGGTCCGCACAGTCGACCGGGACCATCAGGCAGACCCTCACCATCAGTCCGGGACCGTGGCACTCGGGATTGGCCTACGGTCGAAGATCACAAACCTCGAGGAGATGCGATGACTGCCACAGAGAACAAAGAGGTGGTACGCACCTTCTGGAATACGCTCTATGAGCGGGATTGGGAGCGGATCGGCCAATTCTTTACGCCGGACAGCGAGTACACCGACGTCCCCTCACCTCCCGACGACGTCGCCAAAGGGCCGCTTCAGATCGTGGCCCGACTCCGGCTGGGACTCGAACCTATATCCATGTACGAGCACGACCTCCGGCTCATGATTGCCGAGGGCGACATCGTGGTCACCGAACACTCCGAGACGTGGCATTGGCATACCGGTGAGTCCGTGACGTTGCCGTTTGTCTCCGTCCACGAGTTCCATCACGGTGACATCATCCGATGGTGGGACTACTGGGACCTGCAAACGTTGATGAACGCCGCTCCGGATTGGTGGATCGAGCACGTCGCCCAGGGGTACAATTAGCCAAATTGTCTGCGGGCGCGCCGGAAGAACCAAAGTTCTGCCGGCGGCGCACCACACACGAGTGGCGGGACTCTATCGGTGGTGCGCTCGACACCGAATCCGTGGCGGGATGGACGCGGTGCCTGAGTCGCATTCTAGTCAATGGCGCGGGCCATTTCACGTCGGGCCACAATTGTGCTTTTTCTATCGATGAGGAGTTCAAGCCCTGACCAGCAGGATCGGGGCATTCCGCCGGGCACAGGGACACGGCAACCGGCGCCGTGCGGTAGCGTTGCAGGGTTGCCGTCCGGGGCAACTCCCCTTGATCCAAGGGAATGCCTGGTGGCCAGAGATGGCTTCTGACCCGGGCAAGGGCTCGGGCAAGGGCCCAACGTGCCCAACAGTTCCCCAAAGGCCGGCCCCATGGGCGTCACGGCGAACAACGACAATCAATGGATGCAACCGACAAACCCGGCCATTTTCCGGCCGAGCACACCAAGGAGCCTGCATGACCACCGAGCAACATCAACTCGACTTTAAGGTTGCCGACCTGGCGCTCGCCGACTTCGGCCGCAAAGAGATAGTGCTCGCCGAACACGAGATGCCCGGCCTGATGGCTATGCGCTCGGAACATGCCACCGGGCAGCCCCTGAAGGGTGCCCGTATTACCGGCTCGCTCCACATGACCGTCCAGACCGCGGTACTCATCGAGACGCTGACTGCGCTCGGAGCAGAAGTGCGCTGGGCCAGTTGCAACATCTTCTCCACCCAGGACCATGCCGCTGCCGCGGTGGCCGTCGGACCCGATGGCACCGTTGACAATCCAAGGGGCGTGCCGGTCTTCGCTTGGAAAGGCGAGACACTCGAGGAGTACTGGTGGTGCACAGAGCAGGCCCTGGGTTGGCCTGGTGATGGGCCGACCATGATCCTCGATGATGGCGGCGATGCCACTCTCCTGGTCCACAAGGGAGTGGAATTCGAGAAGGCCGGCGTGGTACCCGATCCGTCGACCGCCGACACGGAAGAGTACGGCGTGGTGCTGAGTGTCCTGGCCCGGAGTCTGGCCGAAGACGGTCAGCGATGGACGTCGATCGCCAATGGGATCAAGGGTGTCTCCGAGGAGACCACCACTGGTGTGCACCGCTTGCTCGAGATGGAGCGGAGCGGCGAGCTGCTCTTTGCCGCCATCAACGTCAATGATGCGGTAACCAAGTCCAAGTTCGACAACAAATATGGATGCCGCCATTCGCTGATCGACGGGATCAACCGGGCCACCGACGTGCTCATCGGCGGCAAGGTGGCCTTGGTGTGCGGCTTCGGCGACGTGGGGAAGGGTTGCGCCGACTCATTGCGTGGCCAGGGGGCACGAGTGGTCATCACGGAAATCGACCCGATCTGTGCGCTCCAGGCCGCCATGGAGGGTTACCAGGTTGCCACCCTCGAGGACTTCGTCGACAGCGCTGACATCTTCGTGACCACCACCGGCAATAAGGACGTCATCACCGCCGCCAATATGGCCAAGATGAAGCATCAGGCCATCGTAGGGAACATCGGTCACTTCGATAACGAGATCGACATGGCCGGCCTGATGAAGATTGACGGCATCCAGCGAGTGAACATCAAACCCCAGGTAGACAAGTGGGTCTTCGCCGATGGCCACGCCATCATCGTGCTGTCCGAGGGACGGCTCCTCAACCTGGGCAATGCCACCGGCCATCCGAGCTTCGTGATGTCCAACTCCTTCACCAACCAGACCATGGCCCAGGTGGAGCTGTTCACCCGCGCCGGCGAATACGACGAGAACAAGGTCTATCTCCTGCCCAAGTACCTCGACGAGAAGGTGGCCCGCCTCCATCTCGACGCACTGGGTGTGAGGTTGACCACCCTTTCCGATGACCAGGCCAGCTACATCGGCGTGCCTGTGGGTGGCCCCTACAAGCCGGATACCTACCGCTACTAAAGGGCTCTCCGGCCTTTCGCCGGCTTCGGTGGCCTCATTGGGTGGTCCCCCCGGAGGGGATTAACCCTGGTGGGAACCGCTTCGGGACCGGTTCCCAGCGGAATCTAAGGTTCCTCTCATCCCTCTCCCAGGGTGGAAGGGGATGATCGATGGGTGGCACCTTCTACGTTCGTTGACCAACAACGTCCCTCCTCCGGGAACGGGCTCGGGGTCGACGACTCGGAACTCGAGCTTGGCGACCAGGACGTCAGACCCAGCGGCGCAGATCTCACCGGTCCGCAGTCCAAACAACATCCTCCTGAGGTACGCCTCCTCAGGCACACCCCTTCACTCGACGGTCTTCGGGGAGCTGCCTGGTTCGGCGTCTTTCTCACCCACGCCGGCCTACTGAGCTTTTTCAGCACCGGACAGACCGCTATGTTCGTCTTCTTCGGCCTCAGCGGGTTCCTCATCACTGCCCTGATCGCCAACGAATTTGCGCTCCGGGGCGGGGTCTCGCTCCGGCGATTCTTTGCTCGACGGGCCTACCGATTGGTTCCGGCGCTGGCGGTGTTCCTGGTCATCTGGTTGGCCGTGGTGGCGGCGTTCGGCAACCACCCGTGGATCCGGACCATCCCCGAACATCACTCCCCCGGGACCGCTGAGCCATTCAACGTGGCGCTCCAGGGCGTGGGCGGGGCCATCGTCTACCTCACCAACTGGTTTGGCATCTACCACGTCTTCACCGGATACATCCCGCTCGGCCATCTCTGGTCACTGGCGGTCGAAGAGCAGGTGTACCTGATCTGGGCCCCGTTGTGCCTGATACTGCTGATGTGGCGTAGACGGGTCGCCATCGGGGGCGCCCTGGCGCTGGCCGTCGGATCACTGATCGAAGTATTCGCACTCGAGTTCACCCACCACACGGGCGACCATCTGTACATGGGGACCGACACCCGGTCCGGGGCATTTCTCCTCGGTGGAGCCCTCTCCATCATCTGGGCCCATGGAGGCCTCCGGGCATGGCGTCGCCGACTACCCAATACCGCAATGGCGGCGTTGGCAATCGCCTTGTTGGCCGCGGCTCTGGTCTGGTTGCAGGCGGGAGCCACCCCGTGGGTCTATGCGCTGACCTGGATGGCCGCCACACTTGGCGGGCCCCTGTTGGTGGCCGCCTTGATGGAACGTGGCGACAGCCTGCTGGGTCGGATGCTTTCCGGAAGGGTGATTACCTACCTGGGCCGGCGATCGTATGCCCTGTACCTCTGGCACTACGTGTGGCTCACCTGGTTACGGAGTCTCGGGTGGACGGGGGTACTCCTGGCGTTAGCGTTGAGCCTGGCCAGCGCAGAGCTCTCTTGGCGCCTGGTGGAGTCCCGCTTCCTGGCTCGCAAACGACGGATGGAGTCCCTCCGGACCCAGGGCACCGGCGTGAGCCCCCACCTCGTTGCTCTCGGCGCAACTGGCTAGCCTCGCAGACCACGGACAGGGCACACTGGACCCATGCGGATCACACTCTGGGTTCGACCCCGGTCGGGGCGCTCTGCCGTCGGGGGCGATCACGGTGGGTCTCTGGTGGTTCGGGTACAGGCCGCACCCGAAAGCGGCAAGGCCACCGAACAGGCACTCCGAGTGCTGGCTGACGCCCTCGGGGTGCGACGCCACCAGGTGTCGCTGGTGTCCGGTCACTCCAGCCGCACCAAAGTGGTGGAGGTCGACGCCGACGATGACCAGTTGGCGGCGAGGGTTGCCACCCTGAGATAGCGCCCCAGGCGTGATTCACGGCCCATCTGACACAACCCGGCCAGCGGTGGGAACATCCCAACCATGACCATTCCCGCTCGCATCAGCCTCATCACCCTCGGCGTGTCTGATCTCGCCGCCTCCACCTCGTTCTATGAAGCCCTCGGATGGCGCCGGGCGGAAGCCTCCAACGATGCCGTCTCGTTCATCATCACCGCTGACTCGGTGCTGGGTCTCTTCCCTTTTGACGAACTCGCCGCCTACGCCAACCTGCCCACCGAGGGAAAACTTGCCTTTGGTGGGATCACGCTCTCCATCAATCTGGAGTCGGAGAACGCAGTGGACCTGGCCCTTGCCGATGCCGTGGCGGCCGGTGGCTCCCTGGTGAAACCGGCCGTGCATACCGACTGGGGCGGCTATGCGGGCTACTTTGCCGATCCCGACGGTTATCCGTGGGAAGTGGCCCACAACCCAGGGTTCCCCATCGGTCCCGACGGATCCCTGGACCTCCCGCCCGCGGACAGCTGACCACCCCGACCCCGACCGATGGCGCCAGCCCAGCAACCCTTCAGGCGTTGGCGGTGGCCGCCTCCAACAGATGGGCGAACCGCTCCTTGGCCGCCAAGCGGCGGGTGGGTACGTGCTCGGTGGGGACCTCGACCGGCGTATACAGCTTCAGGGTGTGCCGGGCCACGGTGACCTTGTGGACCTCGTCGGGCCCGTCGTAGATGCGGGCGGCCCGGGCGGCCCGGTACATGGACTCCAGCGGGAGATCGGTGGAGAAACCCAACGACCCGTGCACCTGGATCGACCTGTCGATCACGTTGTAGAGCACCCCGGCCCCGTAGTACTTGATCATGGCGATCTCCACCCGGGCCGCCGAGGCACCCTCCCGGTCCATCTTCCACGCCGCGTACAGGGTCATGAGTCGGGCTGCGGTCATCTCCGCCAATGAGTCGGCCACCCAGTTCTGGACAGTCTGTTTTTCCGCCAACGTCGTTTTATGGGTGGTGCGGGATACGGCTCGTTCACACAACATGTCGAACGCCCGCTTGGACTGACCCAGCCACCGCATGCAGTGATGGATCCGACCGGGCCCGAGGCGATTTTGGGCAAGAAGGAACCCTTCACCCTCATTCCCGATCAGATTGTCGTAGGGGACCCGCACCTCGCGATAGATGATCTCGGCGTGACCGCCGAATTTTCCGTAGTGCTCCACCGGGTCTTCCATGGTGGGGACATCACGCACGATGTCGACTCCGGGAGCATCGGCCGGCACCACGATCATGGAGCAGCCGGCGTAAGGGTGGACATCGGGATTGGTCACCGCCATCACGATCAGAAAGTCAGCCACCGACCCATTGGAGGTGAACCACTTGTGCCCGTCGATCACCCACTCATCCCCGTCCCGGACGGCGGTAGTGGAGATCATGGTGGGGTCGGCGCCCGCGCCCGGCTCGGTCATCGAGAAGGCGCTCCGCATGGTCCCGGCCAGAAGGGGCTCGAGCCATTGCTTGCGGTGGCCTTCCCGTCCTGAATTCTCGATCCCGACGGCCAGCAACTCGGCATTGCCGGAGTCAGGGGCGTTGTTGCCGAACACCCAGGGGCCGTAGACCGTCTGGCCGAGGATCTCGTGCATCAGACCGAGCCGGAGCTGACCGAACCCCCCGCCACCCAGTTCGGGGGGCAGATGGGACGCCCATAGACCCTGTCGCTTCACCTCGTCCTGGAGCGGTTTGACCGCATCGACCATGGCGTCGTGCGACAACGAGAGCGTCTCAAAAGGGAAGATCTCCTCTCGCACGAACTCGCGCATCCACGCCAGCTTCTCCTCGAACTCCGGCTCGGTGGAAAAATCCCATGCCACAGCTGTCTCCTTGCCGTCTGGCCCGGCCAGTACGTTTCGATCCGTCGTGTGATTGTCGTGCCGCAGTCTGCCGTTTTTCGACAGTCCTACCGAGCCAAGTACCGTTGTCCCATGCCCGGTGAAGCCACTGCCACCCCTATCCGTACCACCGTGACACTGTCCGCGCCCAACCGGGGCCCCGACAAGCCGTCGCCGCAACGCATCGAGATCGAGTCAATCGACGCCCGCGCCCGCCTGTCGGCGGTCGAAGTCGCCCTGCTCGACGAGAAGCGGCTCCTCACCACCGAGGAACTGGCCGGCCTGGCCGAACTACCCGACCAGTGGGTCACCTCGCTGGCCGCCCTCGCCCACCAGGTACGCCTCGCCTGGTGCGGTCCCGAGGTCGAAGTCGAGGGGATCCTGTCAGCCAAGACCGGTGGGTGCCCCGAGGACTGCCACTTCTGCTCCCAATCATCGAGGTTCGACACACCGGTGAAGGCCACCCCCTTCCTCGAGGCCGGTGAGGTCCTGGCCGCAGCTGAGGAGACCAAGGCCCTAGGGGCGTCCGAATTCTGCATTGTGCTCGCCATCCGGGGCCCCGATGAGCGCACCATGCAACGGATCCTCGAGCTAGTCCCGATGATCCACGAGCAGACCGGCCTCAACGTGGCGGTCAGTGTGGGCCTTCTGACCGAGGAGCAGGCTCGTCGCTTGGCCGAAGGCGGCGTCCACCGCTACAACCACAATCTCGAGACATCCCGGTCGTTCTTCCCCCACGTAGTCACCACCCACAGTTGGGAAGAGCGGGAGGACACCTGCCGTCTGGTGCGCGACCACGGGATGGAGCTGTGCTGCGGCGCCCTCATCGGGATGGGTGAGACCGACGCCCAGCGGGTGGAGCTGATCGGCCAGCTTCAGGAACTCGACCCGACCGAGGTGCCGCTCAACTTCCTCAACCCGCGCCCGGGCACTCCTCTCGGGGATGAGCAGCCGGTGGCGGCGTGGGAGGCGATCCGGTGGATTGCCATGTTCCGGCTGGGGCTTCCCGGGGTCATCCTGCGGTACGCCGGCGGCCGAGAAGTGACCTTGCGCGAGCTACAGGCCATGGGGATGACCTCGGGGATCAACGCACTTATCGTGGGCAACTACCTGACCACGCTCGGGCGGTCGGCCGACGAGGACCTCCAGATGCTCTCCGATCTGCGCATGCCGGTCGGCGCCCTCACCGGCGTACTGTGAACGGGGCGTTGCGTTGAAGACGCTCGATGGCTCCGGCCGACAGCCCGTTGATGGGTGACCCCGGCAGTGTGGATCAAGGCAACCTCTATCCAAGTGGCGCCTCGGATCGATTCTGTACCGGCTGTGGGTCTGCTTCCACCTCGTGCTCCGGATGCAACCGCCCGCTCGACCCACCCCGGTTCTGTCCCACGTGTGGACGCCGGCTCACCGTGGCGGTAACGCCGGGTGGCTACCGGGCCAGATGTCGGGACCACGGCGAACCCATCGGCGTGTAGGCAAGCTCAACAAGAGCCGCGGGCTCGGTTCGAACCAGTGAGATGCCGGCACAGGAGCGGCGATCAGCCTCGGATTGGGGCTGCTGGGCTACGTTGGTCGCAGGGCTGCGCTACTGGCCTCTGTGCTCCCACTGGCCATCGGGGCTGCCATCAGTCCCACGCTCCTGGCCCTGCAACTGGTGGTACTCACCGGTGCCACCAAACCGCTGGCCCGGGCCTGGGTCGTGGCGGTAGGTTCCGCTCTGGTGCTGGCCACGTACTCGGTGCTCGGGCTCACCGTCCTGCAACATCTTCATCCGGCGAAGCTTGGCCACCACTCGCTGCGCGGCGCCATCATCATGTTCGTCGCCGGCGGGTTGATGATGGTCCTCGCGGTACGATCATTGCTTCGCCGGCCGACACCCGCCGAGCAGCAGAAATCGCGAACCGCCAGCCGTTTGGAGACCGCCCCGACCTTCTGGTTTTTGGGGGTCGGCGCCGTCGGCATGGTGGTCAACTTCTCCACCCTGGTCCTGTTCCTTCCCGCTCTACATGAGATCACCAGGTCCACGGTGGGCCTACTGGACCGGAGCGTGGTGTTTGGCTTCCTCTACATCATCACCCTGCTTCCGGTGCTCATCCCGGTGGGCCTGGTCACCATCCTCGGCGACCGGGCCGATCCGGTGTTGGACGCCACCCACACCTTCGTCACCAGGCACGCCCGTCACATCGGCGTCGTCATCGAGGTGGTGTTCGCCGTCTACCTGGTGTGGAAGGGGTTCGGCGAGCTGCCCTGAGAGCGGGGCCGACGGCACCGTGCTATCCCGCGGGGACCTTCCAACCCCGGGCCTCAGCGATCTCCTTGCAGGTGGGACAGATCCCATAGCGCTTGGGATCGCGCCCCGGCACCCAGATTTTTCCGCACAGTGCCCGCACCGCGGTGCCGTTCACCATTCCCTCCACCACCGAGGGACCGGCCGAGACGAAATCTCCCTCCTCGGGTTTGAACCCTTCCAGCACAATGTGGGACATACGCTCGTGATCGCCGTCGAGTTGAGGATCGGATAACCGGGGGGAGAGCGTGGTTCCTGATTCGTGCATGCTCCCAGGATCGCGCATTTGGAGGGACCGGGTACGACGCCCCGGGGCTAGCGTCTCGGACCGGCGCACCGGAACACAACACGACTTCGAAGTCTGGGCGCTCGCAGCCCCAGGGTTCCGGTCGGAGAGCCGGGGGCATGGCCGTGGACAACGGGCGGCTGGGTGGTCGCACTCAGGTCACCATGACCCGACGGATGGTAGGGGAGGCGCTGGTGAGTTGCGCCATCATCGTCCTGGCGTCGTGTTCATCAGGGGGATCGACCACCGCCACGACCCAACCGGCATCGAGTTCGGCGACGACCTCGAGTGTCCCGAATTCCTCGTCGAGTTCGGGTCTGGCCACGACCACAACCCCGACCAGCGGATCCGGTTCAGAGGTACGCAACCTGCCGGGCACCGACGCACCGAAAAGCCAACTCACCGCGGCCTACGTGTCGTTCCACGGGTTCACCCCTACCGACGTCGGCGGGACCGCTCCCAATAGCGTCTCCTACGCCTACGATCCTTCGACGCGCATCTACTGGGCCATATCCGGGTTCGTACCCTCATCCCAGGCCGGATATCAGGTTGACGTGAGCATGCAGGACGCCGGTGCCTTTGGGTGGTTCAGCCAGAAGTCGGGCGGCACCCTGGCAGGTGCGCGACGGGAGTGAGCCGCCATGGTGCAAGGCAGACCAGTTCTTCCCCACCAGCGGCGTCCTGGCCGTCTGGGGAATCTCTGCCGCTCAGATGAACTGCTGAATTCTTCAGCCCGCCCGGCTCGTCGCTCCACCTGGACGTCCGCTGACGGGAGCCCATTCAGCCAGGTGCCCAGCTGTAACGGATGTCGGGCGCACCCTCCTCGTTGCCGGCTCCATCGGTCTCCTCGGCCATGACAAAGCCGTGCCGCTGATAGAAGTGGCGGGCCCGGTGGTTGGAAGCGAAGGTCCAGAGTTCGAGGCCCTCGGGTGAGCGCTCCTTGGCCAGCGACAGCAGCCTCGTGCCGATCCCCAGTCCGGTCCGGTCCGGGTCCACGTAGAGCTGATCGACCCAGCCGTCGTCGAGAACGAGCATGCCGACCACGGACCCGTCGGGGTCGACGGCCACCAGCACATCCCGTTGAGGGATGACAACGTCGGCAAACCACTGCCTCACCTCGTCGTCGGTGTGCACAGGAGCCGGGATGGTCGACACCGCGCGCCGACGCGCACGTAGCCACAAATCTGTTATCCGGTCGAGGTCCCATCCGGTGGCGGATCGCACGTTCAGTCGCTCGACCATGCCCACAGTCTGACCTGGGTGCCTCCACCGAGTGGTCGCCGCTGTCTGGGGCGGTGGCTGCCCCTACGCTGTATGGATGCCGGACCGCACCCTCATCCTCGCTTCGGGGTCACCGGCACGCCTGCGCCTACTCAGAGAGGCCGGATTCGACCCCAAGGTGGTGGTGAGCGGCGTCAGCGAGGATGACGTGGTGGCCGACGACACACCGGGGGTCACCCGAGTCCTGGCCGAGCGCAAGGCGTCGGCCGTGGCTGATCCCGACGGAGACGCCATCGTCATCGGGTGCGATTCGATCCTCGAGTTCGACGGGCGTCAGTTCGGAAAGCCCACCACGGGGGCCGAGGCGTTGGGATGGCTGCGGGCCATGTCGGGGCGCCAAGGGGCCCTCTATACCGGGCACTGTGTGATCGACGAGCGGACAGGCGCACGGGTAGCCGATGTGGCCAGGACCACCGTGCGATTCGGCACCATCACCGACGACGAACTGGAGGCCTACGTCACCACCGGAGAGGCGGCGGAGGTGGCCGGTGCTTTTACCCTCGACGGGAGGTCGGCCCCCTTCATCGACGGCATCGATGGCGATCCCAGCAACGTCATCGGGTTGTCCCTCCCCTTGTTCCGCTCGATGCTGACCCGCCTCGACGTCCCCATGACCGCGCTTTGGGCAACGTGACCAGGGCACTACCCCCGCTCAAGCTCGGCCCCATCGCCGTTGATCCCCCGGTGATATTGGCTCCGATGGCCGGAGTGACCAACGTGGCTTTCCGCCGGCTCTGTCGCACCTATGGAGCCGGTCTCTATGTGAGCGAGATGGTCACTGCCCGCGCTCTGGTGGAGGGCAACGCCAAAACCATGGGCATGCTGACCTTCGGCGACGACGAGCCGGTGCGCAGCGTGCAGCTCTACGGCGTCGACCCCGGGGTGATAAAAGAAGCGGTCCGGCGTCTGGTGGACGACATCGGCGTGGACCACATCGATCTGAACTTCGGCTGTCCCGCCGCCAAGGTCACCCGCCGAGGGGGTGGTGCCGCCCTCCCGGTGCATCGGACCCTGCTCCGTCACATCATCGCCGCCACCGTGAAGGGGGCCGGCTCGGTACCTGTCACCACCAAGTTCCGGGTCGGTGTGGATGACACCCACACCACGTATCTCGAGACCGGGCGGATCGCCGAAGGGGAGGGAGCGGTGGCAGTGGCGCTTCACGCCCGTACCGCCGAGCAGCTCTACTCGGGGAACGCCGATTGGCAGGCCATCGCCGCGTTGAAGGAGGCGGTCACCACCATCCCGGTGCTCGGCAACGGCGACATCTGGGAGGCATCCGACGCCCTGGCCATGGTGGCCGCCACCGGGTGCGACGGGGTGGTGGTGGGACGGGGGTGCCTGGGCCGCCCTTGGCTGTTTCGGGACCTGGCCGATGCCTTCGCTGGTCGCCCCCTGGCCGACCCCCCCGATCTCGGCGAAGTGGCGCGGATCATGCACGCACACGCCTCGTTCCTCCGGGAGACCTTCGGGGATGAGCACGGGATCCGCCAATTCCGTAAGCACACCAGCTGGTACCTCACCGGCTTTCCCGTCGGGCCCGAAGTCCGTCGGGCCATGGCCACCATTGCCTCGCCCGACGATCTGGCCAGAATTCTCGAGCGGTTGGACGGAGCTGTGCCCTTTCCCCCCGGAGCGTCACGGATGGCCCGGGGGCACACCAACGGTCCAAGACCGGTCCACCTTCCTGCCGGCTGGCTCGAGACCATCGACGACCCGACTCCTCCCGAGGGAGCCGAAGAGCTGGTCTCAGGGGGCTGAGACCCCCCGGCGTAGCGGACACAGCCGACGGGTGTGAGAGAATGGGTGCCGGGTTGATCACGCTGGGCACTATCGAAGCCAGCCCGTCGCCGCGGAGAACCTGCGTTCGACACTCTCACCCGAGCTCCCTGATGATCGTCGGCTCCTCCCTCACTATCGAAATCGGTGACCGCAACCTGCTCCATGACGCCTCGTTTGTGGTGGGGGCGGGGGAGAAGGTCGGCCTGGTCGGGCGCAACGGCACCGGAAAGTCCACCCTCATCTCGGTCATCGTCAACGAACCGGGGAAAACCGTGCGATCCACCGGCAACGCGCGCATTCGCGGCACCTATAGCTTTCTGCCTCAGGTGCCCGTGGCCGGCGGGCTGGGACTTGACTCCAACGGCTTCTCCCACGTGTTGTCGGGCCGGGGGCTCGATGTCCTCGACGACGCCCTCAACAAGGCCCGCGACCAGATGGCCAAGGATCCCAGCTCGGAGAACATCGAACTGTTCTCCGACCTCGAGGAACAGTTCCGCGAGAATGGTGGCTATGAGGCGGAGGCCATCATGGCCAGGCTGGCCGATGGCCTCGGGCTGCGCCCCGATCTCTTGCTCGAGGACATCGACAGCCTGTCGGGCGGACAGCGTCGTCGGGTCGATCTGATCCGCATCCTCTTCCAGGGCCCCGACACCATGATCCTCGACGAGCCCACCAACCACCTCGACCTTCCGGCCAAACAATGGCTGATGGAAGAGCTCGAGGCATTTCCCGGAGCCATTCTGGTGGTGTCGCACGACCTGAAGCTGCTCGACCGGTCCATCAATAAGGTGCTCCACCTCTCGGGTGGACGTCTCCACGAGTTCAAGGGCACCTACTCCTCCTACATGGTGCAGCTCGAAGCTGACCAGAGCCAACGCGAGCGGTCAGCCCAACTCGAAGGTAGGGAGATCAAGCGTCTCTCGACGGTGGCCGACTCCATGCGGGGCAGCACCAACCGTCGGGCCCGCATCGCCAAGTCGATCGACAAGCGGGTCGAACGCCTCGAGTCGTCGAGGACCGAGGTCCACGCACGCGACAAGAAGTCGGTCTTTCGGTTGCCCACCCCGCAGCGATCAGCGGAGGTACCGCTCCGGGCCACCGGGGTGAAGGTCCGCTACGGAACGTCCACAGTGCTCAAAGATGTCAACTTCCACACCCGCCGCGGGGACCGGGTCGTCATCATCGGCCGCAACGGCGCCGGGAAGTCGAGCCTGTTGCGGTGTCTGGCTGGTGTGCAGACACCGACCCAGGGTGAAGTCGAGATCGGGGTCAACGTGTCGATCGGTTATTTCGCCCAGGAGCACGAGCAGGTCAACCTCGAAGTGTCGGTCCTCGACAATATCGACGACACCATCCTCATCTCCGAGACGGAGCGTCGCTCGTTGCTCGGCACGTTCGGAATTCCCGGGAAGGCCGCCTACCAGATGCCCGGGACTCTTTCGGGTGGAGAGCGGGCCAAGCTCGGTCTGGCCATGTTGGCAGCCGGACAAGCCAATGTGCTGTTGCTCGACGAGCCCACCAACAACCTCGACCCGTCATCGATCGAAGCGGTGGGCACCATGTTGAGCCGGTGGGCAGGCACCATTGTGGTGGTGAGCCACGACCGATCGTTTGTCAATGCACTGGAGCCAACCCACTGCCTGAAGCTGCCCGACGAGGTCTTCACCCACTGGGATGACGAGTACCTCGATCAAGTGGAGATGAAGTAGCCGGCGGGCAAAGGGGCCCGGCCGGCCCGCAACTTCCCCGACCCATCGGGCGTACCCGGAACGGAACGGCTCCTGACGCTGTCGGACGGTGTGGTGGCCATCGCTCTCACCCTGTCGGTACTGCAACTCCAGGTTCTCATTGCCGCCCGGGACGAAGCCCGACTCGGCATTGGCGCTGGCCCGTGCGATCGGCCATACCGGCGATTCCCTGGTCAGTTACGTGGTGTCCTTCTACGTGATCGGCCAGTTCTGGTTGGACCACCACCGTGTGTTCCGGTTCATCACCGGGCACGGCGAGGGTCTGGCAAGGTGGAACTTCGGCTTTCTCTTCACCATCACCCTGTTCCCCTTTTCGAGCGCGCTCCTCGGCCACTACCCCAACAATTCATTCACCGTCATCGAGTTCGCCATCAACCTGTTACTGGCCAGCATGTCCGCCACGTCGGTGATCGGAGTGGCGAAACGTCTGAGCATGCTCGACTCCCACGCTACGCCCACTGCCATCCGCGGCATCCGCTCCATCCGCTTACGGGGTGCCGCCTCGGCGGTAGCGATCCTCCTATCGATCTGGTCGCCCTCTACCCCGGGAACGATGCAAACTACGTCTGGATTCCGCTGGCCGTGGCCCCTAGGTTGGCCGCCTCCTGGGGGAACAGGGATCGGCACGAAACGAGGGCTCGGCGGGATCATCGAAAAAGGCACTACCGGGTGCAGTGCTCGCGCTCGCGTGCGTCCCGGTACGGCATATTTGTGACACAATTTCCGGGACGCCCGCCGACAGCCACAACGATTTCGTCACTCGCAGGCACCGTCGATACGGACCGGGCCGTCGTCGTGGTCGGCCACGGGCGTTCAGCTCTGGCTCAGGAGCTGGCGACCAGCACCGATGAGACCGCCGTCAACCCTGATATCGCAGCCGGAAATGAACGCGGCATCGTCAGAGACCAGGAAGGCCACGGTTGCCGCGATGTCCTCGGGGCGCCCCGGCAACACCTGTCCCGGCCGCTTCACCGGAGTCATTTCGATCATCGTCGGTATGATTGGCTGGCGCTCGAGCTCCATGCGTCCCATCGGCGTCTCGATGAGGCCGGGCGCAATGGCGACGGTCCGTCCCCCCCGCTGACCCCACGGCGCGGCCAGACGCTCGACCAGTCGCACCACCCCTCGTTTGGCCAACACGTAAGCAGTCGAAGAGTCGAAGGAGCCCCCGAGGACCCGCTCGACCTCGTCGACGAAGCCCTCGGCCATCGGGTCGTCGAGCAGCGACTCAACTGCGGGATCGACGTCGCTGTACCCGGCTATCGAACCGATGAGGATCGCGGAGCTGCCCGGACCGACGAGGGGGAACACCGCGTCGGTCATACGGACCGAGCCCTGTAAGTCGACCTCCAGTACCCGCCGGGCGTCGGCCATTTCGGGTGAAATACCGGCCGTGTGCACGAGGGAGCGAAACGAACCCATGGCTCGGACCTTGTCGGCGACCCTTTCGGTCTCCTCGACCGAGGTCACATCACAGCGCAGGGTCTCAACCCGAGCCCCCATCGAAGCCAGCGTCTTGCCAGCCCGCCCCAATTCCTTCTCGCCGACATCGAGTAGCAACAGCTGACCTTGCGAGGCCAACGCCCGAGCAGTCGCCAGGCCCATTCCCCCAGCACCACCGGTAATTACGAAGACGTCATCGGGCGACATCGCGCTCCTTTTCGAGCCGGGATCGATGCCGCGAAGCAGAGATCCATCTTCTAACGGCAGTACAGTACCGTTCTCATCCCGCTGCCGCCCAGGGTGCGGCCCGGCATGTTCGGGAGGGCCACAACGTGACACTTCGACCTGGATCCCGGCTGCACAGCAGGGTCTGCACCAGGGAAGTGGTGGTCGTGCGGGCGCCGTCCACCGATGTGCAACTCGCTTGCGGGGGCGCGGCAATGACCGACAGTTCGCAGGACGGGGCACCGACCGGTGCCCGCGTTCGATGGCGGCAGCCTGCTCGGCAAGGGCTACGAGAACTCTGACCCTGGCGTCGAGGTCCTAGCGGAGCCGGGACAATACGGTCACCTCGACGCCGCTCACGCCCGGGTAGGTGGCCGGCGATCTCCCCAGGGAGCAGCACCTTCGAGCTGCGCGGCCACCTGGATCAGCAGGTCCTCGCGACCGTAGGCTGCAACGAGTTGTACACCGATGGGGAGCCCACTGTCGCTGATTGAGAGCGGCAGCGAGATCGCCGGCTGGCCGGTGATGTTGAACAGCGGGGTGAACGGCACGAGCGCGGCAGCCCGGAACAGTCCCGCCAAGGGGTTGTCCTCGGGCGAGTCGAACTCGCCGAGCCGTGGCGGCAGCTCGGCGAGCGTAGGAGTCAACAGCAAGTCGAAGCCCCCGGCCCACCAGGCAGCCGTGCGCCGGCTGAATACCTGGAGCCACTCGATCGCGCTGAGGTACGCAGGTCCGGAGCTCGACCGGCCCATCTCCGCCAGTGCCCACGTGAGAGGCTCGACATCAGCGACGGTCGGCGCATTGCCGGTCCGTCGAGTCCAATAGTCGAGCACCCAAGCGTTGCCTACGGCCCACATCGTGATGAAGTTCGGCACGAAATCGGGCTCTGCGAAAACGTCAGGATGTGACGCCTCGACATGGTGACCGAGCGACTCCAGTAGCCGACCAGCGTGCTCTGCCGCGGCGGCGCACTCGGGGTCGACCTCGGACGTGCCGGCTGGATTGAACGCGAGGACGCCGATGCGGAGCCTTCCTGGGTCATTGCTGACCTCGGACAAGTACGGCCGGGCAGGCGTCGGAGCGGCGTAGGGGTCTCCTGGCATCGGACCGGCGACGCAATCCAGGATCGCAGCGGTGTCGCGGACGCTTCGGGTGACGACGTGCTCGCAGACGAGACCCCCCATGGAGTCGCCGAACTCGGGGCCTAGGGAGGTTCGCGCCCGGGAGGGCTTCAGCCCGACCAGTCCGCATTCGCTTGCCGGGATCCGGATCGATCCGCCACCGTCATTCGCGTGCGCAGCGGGGACCATGCCGGATGCGACTGCAGCGGCGGAACCTCCGCTCGAGCCACCCGTGCTGTGTTCCAGGTTCCAGGGGTTGCGTGTAGCTCCGAACGCGAGCGGCTCGGTCGTCGGGAGGATGCCGGACTCAGGCGTGTTCGTCTTGCCGCAGAACACGAACCCAGCTGCCCGGAACTTCGCGGCCAGATACGTGTCGGTCTCCTCGACCCACCCGAGCCGCTTCAAGAAGCCGAAACCCTCATAGAACGGGTCGCCGGCCGTGTGGCAGATCAGGTCCTTCACCAGGAATGGCACGCCCCGGAATGGCCCGTTCGGCAGATCAGCCGACGCAGCCTGCGCTCGGGCCTTGTCGAACTGCGGTGTGATGACGGCGTTCAACCGCGGATTGACGGCCTCGATCCGGGTGATGGCCGCCTCGACCAGCTCGGTGGGAGTGACTTCGCCGCCTCGCACGAGATCAGCCTGCGCAGTGGCGTCCAGGAACGGGTCGATAGACATGTCCGGAGACTACTCCTGAGGGCCTCGATTCGGGCGATGGCTGCAATCGGCAGTACCGGAGCCACACCGAGCACGTTCCAGCCCAATGTCGCCAGTTCGAGATGCCGGCCATGGACGAGAAGATGTCCCCGGTGGTTGCGGTCGAGCCCGCTTGCCACTTGACCAGTGTTGCAGAACGGCCATCTATCGGACCAGCGAGGCGAAGTGAGGATTATCAGAGTTGGGTGACACCCTTCGGAGGGGCACAAGCGGTCGGTGCTTCTTCTCGCGCGGAATGTGCGAACAGGGCACACGTTGCCTGACGCAGTTCTGGCTGTGCAGGCGGATCCAGCCAGGCTGCGGGCGGTGATGCGGGTGGTGCGGGTGGTGCAGCCGGATCCGGCGGTTAGTTGCCCGGGTAACCCGGGGGTGGTGGGTTGGCTTCCGTCACTTCGTGGCTCCCGCCGGCACGGTCCGACCCATCCGAGTTACCCGCATCTTTCAGCGCATCGACCAGCACCTGAGCGGCACCCACCAGGCCAGCCGCCTCGTAAGGCACCACGACTTTGGCATTCTTCGACGACGCCACCCCTTCGAGGGCACGCAGTTGCATGACCGCCAGGGTGTTCGGCCTGATGGTGGCTCCATCGATGGCACTGAGCGCGGCCGCCTCGCCTTCGCCGCGGAGTTGTGCGGCGCGCTTTGCACCATCGGCCCGAAGCTCGAGCACCTGCTTCTGCCCTTCCGCCGACAGAATGGCGGCTTGCTTCTGGCCTTCAGCTTCAAGCACAGCCGCCTGTTTGCGACCCTGTGCACTGTTGATGGCTGACTGCTGATCGCCTTCGGACTTCAAGATGGCCGCCCGCTTGTGCTGCTCGGCTTCCTTCTGTTCCGACATGGCGTCGAGCACGTTCACCGGCGGGGTGATGTCGAGAATCTCGATGCGGTTGAGGCGCACGCCCCACTTGAGGGTGGCCTCAGCCATGTGCTCCTGCATTTTGGTGTTGATGTTCTCGCGCTGGGACAGTGACTGGTCGAGGGTGAGCTCGCCGAACACGGCCCGCAGGGCGGTCCGGGACATCTGGTCGATGGCCAGGTTGAAGTCGTTGATCTCGAACAACGCCAGTTTGACGTCGGTGACCTGGCAGAAGATGGTCGCGCTGACCTGCAACGAGACGTTGTCCTGGGTGATCACCGACTGTTGGTCGCCGGTGTGGGGGAACTCGCGGATATCGACCTTGTCCATACGATCGGCCAGAGGCACCAACAGGTGCAACCCGGGCTGCTGGACAGTCCGGAACTGCCCGAACCGTTTGACTACGCCCACACTCCCCTGCTGCACAACCTTCAGCGATGACTTCAGAAACATGGTGACGAGCACCACGATGACGATGGCACCTACCACTGCTATGGCGGCGGCGGCTGCCGCTCCACTCGAAGCGATGAGCATGTTGCCTACCTCTCTTCCGTCCAGTGTTGCACTCCGACGGATGTCATATGCATCCCCGGACTATGTCTCGTCGGTCGGGAACACCACCAGCACACCCCGATCGACGTCCGCCACCACCACGGTGGCACCCACGTCGATGGTGATCCCAGGGAAGAGGGATACCGCATACCACTCCTCACCGCGGGTTCTGACCGCACCCGGGTGATGTCGGACGCTGACCGCCTTGGTCACCACCGCCGTCTCGCCGATCATCCCCGGGACACCGTTCAACATCGACAACTCCGTTTCCGACTTCGACCCCAACTGCGCCAGGCCCCGGAACAAACTCATGTCCCGACTCGACTCTTCGTCCGGTGCGAACGAGCATCTGTGCCCTGCTCGCACTATACGGGGTCAACTCAAGGGTTACTCCGCCGGATCACTCGTCACCGTCAAGGACACGATTGAAGAAGGCGGCAGCCCGGTCCTGGGTATCCCGGGCCTGCTTTTCGATGAAGCGCTCGACCACCGGCCCGGCCCCGAAGATCTTGACCTTGGCCTCGAGCAAAAAGATCTGCTCACACGTGGTCCCGGTGGAGTCGCTGTCGCTGTCGGTGTCGACGGCGGCGGGTTCGTCCCCAGCTGAGGGATCGGCACTTTGTCCGGGAATCCGCACCGTACGGGCAGTACGGGCAGCATCTCGGACCCCAGGCCCAGCTTCAGCACCAGCCCCGCCCTCGTTCGCATCGATCTCCTTGATCTCAATGGAGCCGCGGATCTCGGTCTTTTCCCCCAGCGTCGCCGGTGTCAGGGTAAAGGACCAGATGCCGGTCTTGGAGTCGAAGGTGCCGTGCTCGGTAGTGATGACCTCTGATCCGAACAGTTTCTTGACGGGACCGGGGGCGTCGGGTTTCTGGCCATAGCGGATGGTTCGGTCGAGTCCGGTAGCGACATCTCCGGTCTGTTCTTCGATCTCGACCGATGTGGACCTGAGGGCTTCGAGATGAAGACGCCTGGTCACCTCGGGGTCGAAGAACACCTCCCAGAACCGCTCCGCCGATCCGTGGACGTCGTAGCGTAACTGCAGCTTCATGGTGGCAGCATTGCACGGGGGGTCGGGCGATGCCCGACAGATGGTCGGGCGATGCAAGACAGATGGTCGAAGGGACCGAGTTGCGGTTACTCTCGGCCATGGCGTCCTCCCCATCAACTCTCTCGTCATCAGGAACCGTGTCCCCGGTCACCGCCCGAAAAACCTGGCGCACGGTGGAGCCACTGCACGGGATGATCTACTTTGCGCCCGAGGCAAGTGAGTTCTATACAGCTCTCGGTATCCCACCGACGGCCGGCTACTTCGCATCACGTTCGGCTCCCATGGGTCCCGTCAACGCCGAAGTGGTGATCGCCACGTTCTACAACTTCCACCCCCGGCTGGTGAAGACGGCGATCCCGTCAGTGTGGGATATCGCGACTCCGGCTGCCATCCTCGATGCTCGTCTTCGAGCCGCCGATGCCGCCCTCCGTCGCATGTTGGGGGACGCAGTTGATTCTCCCGAAATCATCCGAGCCGCGGAGCTCACTCACACCGCCGCTGAGCGAGCCTCTGAAAAGGTCGGCGGACGTCCACTGTTCGCCGGTCATGCCGGACTGCCATGGCCCGATCCCCCACACCTGGTGCTGTGGCACGGACAGAGCTGCCTGCGGGAATTCAGGGGTGACGGGCACGTCTCGGCGTTGCTTTTGGCAGAAATCGGGCCGGTCGAAGCACTCGTCATCCATGTGGCATCGGGTGAAGTACCGATTGCGTTTCTCAAGAGTTCACGCGGTTGGTCCGATGTGGAGTGGGATGCCGGGGTCGAGCGGGTACGGGCACGGGGTTGGCTCAATGATCCGACCGACGGAGACGGCACCTTGTCCCTGAGCCCGGCCGGGCAGACCGTTCGCCAACGGGTGGAGGATGAGACTGACCGGCTGGCTGTATTTCCCTATGAGGCGTTGGGTGATGACGGTTGCGCCGAGCTTCGAACCCTGGCTCGACCCTTCAGCCGCATGGTCGTAGACGCCGCCGGTCTCGGAGGCGCCACGTCCTGATCGGGTAATACACCCCCCTGGCATGCTGGATACATGAGTTCGACCGAGGTGCTCGAAGGGGGTGTGGCCGGCAGTGGAGCCGGTGCCGGCAGTGGAGCCGGTGCTGGTCTCGGTCGCCGCCTGGAAGCTGCCACCTCGGTGCTTGCTGCCCTGGTGGCAGAGCTCGAGCCTGGTTGTCTGTCCGGTGCTGATGCCAAAGGGCTCTATGGGGCCTTTGTGTTCGCTGAGCGCCTGTGCGTGGCGGGAAAGACCCTTTTGGCCCCCAGGATCGATGCCTCGGGAATCTGGAGGGACGACGGCCACCGTAATGCCGCCTCACTGTTGGCTTCGGTGGAGGGGATCTCTCCGGGCCAGGCCAGGTCCACCTTGGAACTCGGGCACCATCTCGATGCCCTTCCCGACACCGAAGAGGCCATCCGGGCAGGCAGGCTCTCCCGTCCCAAGGCCACCGAGGTGGTGGGAGCAGCCCTCCTCGATCCCGAGAGTGAGGCCCAGCTCTTGGACGGGGCAGAGGACCAGCCCCTCCACCAGGTAAAAGAGCGCTGTCAGCGGGCCCGGGCGGCCTCGGTCCGTAACGATCCGATCTCGGCGACGAAGCGGATCTATGCTGCTCGGTCCTTTACGTCCTGGAGTGACACCGAGGGGGCATTTTGCTACCAGGGCAGAGATACAGCTGATCGTGGTGCCCAGATCCTCAACCACATCTCCTTTGTGGCCAAAGGGCTGCGCCGTCAGCGCAAGGCCGACAAGGCGGGGGCCGACACCGCTGGGTGCGACGAGCCCGAACGGGCCCTGCGAGCCGATGCGTTCTTTGCCATCGTCAACCGGGCCGGGACGAGGGCTGGGACCCGAAAAGGGACTGGATCGAGCCCAGGGGTCCCAGGTGGGTCCACTGTCGATCCCGACATCGATCCCGACATCGATCCCGACCTTTATCTTGACGATGTCGATCCTGATGTTGATCCGGACAGCGTCGATGGCTCTGAAATCGATGGCTCTGGAGAAGACGCACTCCCTGACTCGTTCTCCCTGATCGATCGGCCCCCACCCTGTTCGGTGATGGTCAGAGTGGACTTGGATGCCTTGCTGAGGGGAGAGACCCGTCCCGGAGAACTCTGCGAGCTCGACGGTCAAGGACCCATCCCACCCTTGATGGCCAGAGACATGGCCAATGACTCCTTCTTGCGCTTCATCTTCCATAGATCCGAGGACATCCGGGCCATCTCCCATTTCGGGCGGACCATCAACAAATCCCTCCGCACCGCCCTTGTCCACCGGGACAGGACCTGTGTGGTGCCCGAATGTGGGGTGAGCTTCGGGCTCGAGATCGACCACATCCTCCCCATGGCCGAAGGTGGGCCCACCACCATCGACAACCTAGCTCTGGACTGGCACCTTGACCCCAGACAGTGCCCTTGACCTCGGACGACGATCAAGGGCACTTCCCGATTGGCCGATGAATAGATTGGACTAACCCTTCAACTCACGAAAGACGGACCGTGTACGACAAACTGGCAGAGAGCACGAATACAGGCGCCAAGCTTCTGGAGGTCCTTGGGGTCCTCATGGTTGCCGCTTCTATTATCCTCCCGATCCTCTGGTATCGACACCAACACATCAAGCCAGACGCCACAGATTGGTCGACCATCTGGCCCATCGCCTTGGCAGCATTTTCCTTTATCTTTGGACTCATGTCATTGGCCCTCGGCTACGGACTGTTCGCACTCTCCACCATCCTCGACCACCTCGGCGGTGGCAGCCCATCAAAGGGGTCTGCTTAACGACTTGCCAGCAATCTGGCCCTTCTCTGCCACCATCACCACTTCTTGAAGACCTTCGAAGGCTGGATCCTCACCAAGGTCGACCACCACGACCACCACGACCCCCACCACCCGACATGGCGATTCGAACCCCTCCCTCCCTTTGGTCAAGAGCCTGATCTCGGCGCCGACAGAGACCCGGGGGCGGCAGGCAACTGTTCGAACCGGGATAGGAGCGGGGGGTTCTAAGCTGAACGGATCATGTCCGCGGGTCAGACTGCCGTTCTCATCGCCGCCATCGCGTGCATCCTGGCCGTGGTGGGCCTCCTTGTCGCCATACGTTCGTTGCGTCGACAGGTACGCCAATTGGCAGATGTGGCTGATGACCTCCGCCGTCAGACGATGCCGCTAGTGGCAGAGGCACACCGAGTGGTGGACCAGGCGGCAACGGAGATGGAACGGGTGGGTGCGGTTCTCGAGTCCACCGAATCAGTGCACTCGACAGTCGATTCGGCATCACGGTTGGCGTACCGGGCATTCGCCAACCCGGTGGTAAAGGTGCTGGCGGCAAAGGCTGGTGCCGCCGGCGGCATGCGTCGGCTTACGTCGGGATCGCCCGGACCTTCCGGCACGAGGACGACCACAAATCCACCTGGAAAACACAGCAAGAAGGCCCGCTGACATGATGCCGAAACGCCCGTTCTGGCTGGCCATGGGAACTGTTGTGGGTGCGGGCTCAACGCTGTGGGTTGAGCGCCGAGTTCGTCGCACTGTGCAGGACGCCGCCAATCGCTTGCAGCCCGATGCTCTGGCCGCCGAACTTGGAAGGTCGGCCCGCCACATGGCTGAGACAGCCAGCGAACGGGTTCGGGACGCCGTCTCCACCGGTCGGATCGAGATGCGTCAACACGAGGAACGCCTCTGGCAAGAACTGGCCGAGCGACGTGTCGCACCCGATCGGACCGAGCCGAACGCAGGTGGCGAATTGCCCACCGAATCTGGACCGGGACATGCACCCCCGCTGGTCCCGATGCAGCAATCGGCGCCCGTGATGCCCGTCGGACCGGATAGGAATCCAGGGTTCATCGAGAGTCCGCAACGGCGCTCGGGGATCCGGATCCGTCGCCCGAAGCGGGCCGAGGCGACAAAATCACCCTCTCACCTGGGCAACTAGGCTCCCAAGTCGTGACCTCAGGCACGGTGATGACCGCCGACCAACTTCGTTCAGCATTTACCGGGTTCTTCGCTGAACGCGGTCACATTGCGGTGCCTTCGGCCAGCCTGATTCCCCACGACCCGTCGGTTCTGTTCACCATCGCCGGCATGGTGCCGTTCAAGCCCTTCTTCGTCGGGGATGAGACGGCCCCGTGGTCCCGGGCCACCTCGGTCCAGAAGTGTTTCCGGACAGTCGATATCGACATTGTCGGCACCACCCGCCGGCACGTCACCTTCTTTGAGATGTTGGGGAACTTCAGCTTCGGGGATTACTTCAAGGATCTGGCCATTCCCTATGCCTGGGAGTTCATCACCGAAGTTCTCGGGATGGATGGCGACAGGTTGTGGATCACTGTCCACGAGAGTGACGACGAGGCCGAACAGATCTGGCGCGATGCCATCGGGGTTCCGGCCGACCGCATCCAGCGGATGGGCGACGACAACTTCTGGAAGATGGGTGACACCGGTCCGTGTGGCCCGAGTTCCGAGATCCACTTCGACATGGGCGCGTCCTACGGCGAGCCGGGCGGCCCGGCTCACGGCGGCAGTGAGCGGTTCGTGGAGATTTGGAATCTCGTCTTCATGCAGTACAACCGCCGGGACGCGAGCACAATCGAGCCCCTACCCCGACCCAGCATTGATACTGGCGCCGGACTCGAGCGGATCCTTCTGATCCTGCAGGGTGTCGATTCGATTTTCGCCACGGATCTGTTCCTTCCGATGATCGAGACCGCCCAGTCGATTACCGGTCACATCTACGGTCGGGATGAGCAGATTGATGTCGGACTCCGGATTTTGGCTGATCACGGTCGGGCCATGTCGATGTTGGTGGCTGACGGGGTGCTCCCCGCCAACGAGGGACGGGGATATGTACTCCGCCGGATCATTCGGCGAGCGGTACGGCGGGCGCGACAACTGGGCGTCGATGAGCCCTTCGCACCCCGAATGGTGGACGCGGCGATCAGCATCTTGGGAGGGGCGTACCCATCGCTGGCCGAGAGTCACCGTCTCATCTCCGATGTGGTGGCACGGGAGGAAGACGGCTTTCTGCGTACCCTGGCCACAGGAACGGCGATCCTCGAGGACCAGCTGTCTTCCGGTGCGGTGACGCTTCCCGGGGACATTGCCTTCAGGCTCCATGACACCTATGGCTTTCCGGTGGAGCTCACCGTCGAGATCGCCGAGGAAGCCGGCGTATCGGTCGACCTCGTCGGGTTCGAGGCCGCCATGGACGAACAACGCCGTCAAGCCCGGGCCGCGGCCCGAAGTGGCAAGGCGGCGGCCGGCGAGGATGCCTACCGGTCGATCCTGGATGCGGATGGTCAGACCCTCTTCATCGGGCAGCGACCCGACAGCTACTCGGCTCCGGCCCGAATTATTGCCGTTCTCGCCGATCCCGACCCCGCCCACGCCGGGCAGGCGGAGGTCTTCCTCGATCGGACACCCTTCTACGCCGAGAGCGGGGGTCAGGTCGGTGACACGGGCACCATCGTGACCTCGACCGGAACCGCCCTCGTGTACGACACCGTCCCCGCGCTGCCCGGACTCACCGCTCATCGGGTCCGCATCACCGGCGACGTCATCGCCGGCCAGGATGCGCTGGCCACCATCGACGCCACCCGCCGTGATGCCATACGGCGCAATCACACCGGCACCCATCTCCTGCATGCGGCATTACGCAATGTGTTGGGTGACCACGTCCGCCAGCAGGGCTCGATGGTGGCTCCCGATCGCCTGCGTTTCGATTTCAGTCATCACGGAAGTGTCGCTCCTGAGGAGTTGACAGCGGTTGCATCCATGGCCAACGCCGACGTCCTCACCGACGCTGAGGTGACAGTGGTCGAGACCACCAAAGCGGAGGCCGAAGCGATGGGGGCATTGGCTTTTTTCGGGGACAAATACGGCGAGCGGGTCCGCGTGGTCCGGGCGGGGGAGCACTCCATCGAATTGTGCGGAGGGACCCATGTCGGAGCCCTGGGCATGATCGGACCGATCACGGTGGTATCCGAGTCGTCCATAGGATCCAATACCAGGCGGCTCGAAGCGGTAACCGGCGCCGGGGCGTTCGATCGGATCGTGGCCCGTGAGGGACTGTTGACCGAGGCGGCAATGCTGCTGCGTACCGAACCGGAGAATGTTCCTGAGACGATCGAACGGTTACTGGAACGACAGCGCACCGCCGAGAAGGCACTCGAGCGGATGAGGAGTCGAGAGATGCAGGCCGACGCCGCTTCGTTGGCCGCCATCGCCGTCGACGGGATCGTGGTCGCCCGGCGGGACGGCCTGGTTCCCGACGAGCTTCGTGACCTGGCCCAGAGCGCTCGCAAGTCGGCAGGGTTGCGGGCTGTGGTGTTGGGGGGCAGCCCTGACGGTGCCAAAGCGGCGGTAGCGGTATCCGTGTCGGTGTCCGTTCAACCCGCGGGCGGGCCAGACGGGCACGGTGCCCCGGGTGCGCACGCCGGTAACCTGGTCAAGCGCATCGCCCCATTGTTGGGAGGCGGTGGGGGAGGCTCGCCCGAGATGGCGGTGGCCGGCGGCAAAAATCCAGCGGGAATTGACGATGCACTCGATGAGGCGCGCCGGGCCCTCGCGAGTGGGTAACTGTGGAACGATCCCGGTGCGTGGAGCGGCGAAAGGCAGAGCGGTCGGGTCGGTGGTCACGTTGGTGACCCGTGGTCGAGCGGTCGGCATCGACCTGGGGAGCCGGCGGATCGGTGTGGCGGTGAGCGACTCGGGTGGAACACTGGCCTCTCCGCGCACAACAGTGGTCCGGTCCGGCGATCTCGAACGCGATCGTCGTGCGTTGATCGACCTGGTGATCGAAGAGGAGGCAAGGGTCGTGGTGGTCGGACTGCCCCTATCCCTGGATGGTTCCCGCGGTCGAGCGGCGGTCGAAGCCGAGGCCGAAGCTGAAGCGCTCCGAGCCCTGTTCATCCCCCGGGGGGTCGACGTGGAGCTGTTCGATGAGCGTCTAACCACGGTGACAGCCCATCAATCGCTGGCGGCGGGAGGCAAAGGCGGCAGGGCCCGCCGCAAGGTCATCGACCGATCAGCGGCCACAGTGATGTTGCAGGCGTGGCTCGAAGCACAAAAGGAATCCAAATGACGCCCGAACCCCCTGAAGACTTCCGACGACCTCATCAGCCAACAGGTGTCGATCATCCTCCTCCCGAACGTGAACGTGATGAGCTTTCCATTCCGGAGGGATTCGGCACCCGCCCCGATCCGCTGACCGTCCCGACATCCCAGTTCACAGCCAGCGTCGATCCGGCCAACCCGTTCGACCCCTCCGATCCGGTGGCAGCGGGATCCGAGGCCACCACCGATCCGGCACGTTCAGGCAATCGGAGACATGCCGGTACGGACCGTCCGTCCCTGTTTGCCCATCACCCGTTTCGGATTCTGGGTTTGCTCTTTGTGTTGTTTGGGTTGGTGGTGATCGGGGGTGGCTACCTTTGGCTCAACAGCGAAGCCAACCCGTCGGGGCCGAAGGGTGCACAAGTGATCGTGGCGGTGCCCAAAGGGGCGGGCCTCAGTTCGTTCGCGGGCACCCTGCAAAAAGATGGAGTCATCGACAGTTCTCTGGCCTTTCGGATCTGGATCAGTGTGCACGGGGATCCGGGTGTCTTTGCCGGGTCCTACGCCTTCAACAAGAACGACAGTTTCGGAACCGTCAAGAGCGTGCTCGCCAACGGACCCAATGTCTTCGATCTTGAGGTGTTGCCCGGGTTCACCGTGTCGGAAGTGGCGACCCGGGTGGGCCAGATCCCCGGGCACGACGGGACGAAGTTCAAGGCACTTGCCACCGGGGACTCTCTCCATTCTTCGTGGCAACCGGCGGGGGTGACCAGCCTCGATGGACTGCTCGGCACCGGGAGGTACCAGCTTCTTCCTGGCGAGACCAACACGCAGTTGCTGACCCAGATGATTGACCGTTTCGACAAACAGGCCAACAGTGCGAACCTCTCATCGCGAGCCGGGGCGCTCGGGCTGACCCCGTATCAGGCGATCACCTTGGCCTCCATTGTCGAGAAGGAGGGGGTCATCCAAAAGAACCTGGGACCAGTCGCCCGGGTCATCCTAAATCGCCTGTCCAAGAACATGCCCCTGCAGATGGACTCGACGGTCCTCTACTCGGAAGGCCGGGATGGGGGGCCGGTGACCAGCAAAGACCTCAAACTTCAGACGACGTACAACACCTACCTCCACAATGGCTTCACCCCCACGCCGATCTGTTTCCCGGCGCCGGCGGCGCTGGAGGCTGCGCTGAATCCCCCAGTCGGAGCTTGGCTGTATTTTGTGGTGGTCGAATCCGACGGGACCGAGGCCTTTGCCGATACCTACGCCCAGCAACTGGCGAACCAAGCTGTCGCCGCCAAACGCGGGCTCTCGTAGGAGGACCATGACCCCCATAACCCCCGAGAGCCCCGACCCTGTCTCGTACCGGAACCTCTCGGCCGCAACCACTGTGGTCGGAGTGATTGGGGACCCAGTAGCCCACTCGCTGTCTCCACGCCTTCATAACGTGGCCTTCGCTCACCTCGGTCTGGATTGGGTGTCGTTGGGCTTTCAGGTCGTCGAGGGGAGCGCGGCGGAAGCCCTCGTCGGGGCGCGAGCCCTTGGGTTCAGAGGTCTGTCGGTGACCATGCCCCACAAGGAGACTGTCGCCGCTCTGGTGGACCGCCGGACCGAGATTGCTGAGCGTCTTGGCGCGGTGAACTGTGTGACCAATCTCGACGGACTCTTGGTGGGTGACAATACGGATGGACGGGGTCTGGTCGCCGCCCTGCGCCGTGGGGGTCATTTCGACCCGGATGGACGTCGGTGTCTGGTGGTCGGGGCCGGGGGAGCGGCCAGGTCGATCATTGCCGCACTGGCGGATTCGGGAGCGTCGGAAGTGGTGGTGGTGAATCGGACCGAAGAGCGGGCGGTGGCCGCAGCTGCCTTGGCCGGCGCGGTGGGCCGAGTGGGCAATCCGGGTGATGCCAGCCAGTGTGATCTGGTTGTCAACGCCACACCCGCCGGCATGCAGGGGATCGGCTCTCCGCCCGGGCCATCGGCGGGCTCTCCGCCCGGGCCATCGGCGGGCTCTTTGGCCCATTCTTTGCTGCCAGAACCGGACCGGCTCGATCCGTGGGCTCTCGACCCCGGGCTGTTGGGTCCGGGTCAGGTCGCGGTGGATCTGGTGTACCACCCGGCTGTCACTCCTTGGCTGGAGGTGGCCCGGAATCGTGGAGCCGAGGTCCTGAACGGCCTGGGCATGCTCGTCCACCAGGCAGCACTCCAACTCGAGACGTGGACTGGCCAGGAGCCACCTGTACATGCCATGTGGCGGGCGATTTCAGAGTTCACCTCCGAGTAACCTTGTATTCTGGAGCGCTCTGGTGAATTACGTCCCTGCACACGTCGGCCATCGGCCGCGCCAGATCACTGCCCGGTTCGACGTGGTCCTGGTGGGGACGGTCTTGTTTTTGGCCGTTACCGGCGTGGTGATGATTTACTCAGCCACCCGGGGGAAGCTGGCGCTGGCTGGGGTGGATCCCTACTATTACCTGAAGCGCCAGGCCATCTTTATGGTCATCGGGTTGGTGGTCATGGTGGTGCTGGCCCTGTTCGATTACCGGCGTCTCGAGCAGTTCAGCACCGTCCTCTACGTTGGCACGTTATTGGCGCTGATGGGGGTGTACGTCCTGGGGTCCAGCGCATTGGGGTCCCAGCGTTGGTTCTCGTTGGGTCCGTTTCAGGCACAACCGTCGGAGTTCGCCACCTTGACAATTGTTGTGGCCATGGCCACCTACTGCGCCCGCCGTCGCGACGGGTTGGAATTTCGGGATCTGGTCCGACTCCTGATTTTGGCCGGGGTGCCGATTTTGTTGATCATCAAGCAGCCTGACCTCGGGACCGGCATCGTGCTCAGCGTGATCCTGGTGGTGATGCTGGCGGTGGCCGGTATGCCGGGGCGATACCTGGTGATGGTTATCGTCGGTGCGGTCCTGATCATCATCGTGGCTCTCCAGTTGGGACTGCTTCAGCACTATCAGATTGCACGGTTGACCAGCTTCATCAATCCCAATGGCGCCAGTTCGGCCGCCACCTACAACGTCACCCAGGCAAAAGATGCCATTGGTGCCGGGGGTTGGCTCGGGAAGGGTTTGTTCCGCGGCGCTCAGACCAACCTCTCCTATGTCCCGTTTCAGCAGACCGACTTCATCTTCTCCGCCGTCGGTGAACAGGTGGGTTTCGTGGGTTCGAGTCTGCTGTTGATGCTCTACGGGGTGGTGGTGTGGCGGATACTCCGGACCGCCCAGTTGGCCCGGGACACCTTCGGCCGCCTCCTGTGCGCGGGCGTATTCGCCCTATTGGTGTTCTCGGTGTTCGAGAATGTGGGCATGAATATGGGAATCATGCCGGTAGCCGGCATCCCACTTCCCTTCCTTTCCTACGGGGGCTCCGCCTCGGTGGTATTTTTCGCCGCAGTCGGACTCACGGTCAGCGTGCATGCAAGGAGTAGCCGGTGACCGATATGTCGAATCAGCCGATGGAGGATGTTCCGATCAAACCGGTCGAGGTTCCTCCCATTGAGTCCGTTGCGGTTGCTCCTGCTCAACCGATCGACGAGGCCACCCCACGGATCGACGAGGCCCCTTTCCAACCTGTCTCGACGGGTGACTACCGGACGGCGATTGTCTCCTCCGTCACGGTGGATCTCCCCAACCAGCACCCCACCCTCGTACTGCGGGAGACCGAGTCGCCCCGACGGCAACTCTCATTCTCGGTCGGGTTCCAGGACGGAATAGGCCTCTCCCATGCACTGCGCCGGGTTCCTACCCCTCGACCCCTTACCCACGAGCTGGTGGCCGACATTCTGCAGGGGTTTGATATCGATGTTGTCGCGGTCCGGCTGGTAGGTCGCCATGGCAGCATTTATTTTGCTGAGTTGGATCTTCGGGGCAGAAATGGTCGATCGGTACACTCCTGTCGACCGTCGGATGCAATCACCATCGCTCTCCACCAACCTGTACCCGTGCCGATTCTCATTGACTCGAGGCTGTTCGAAGTATTGGGCGACGTAGCGCCTCACTGAACCGCGGAACGGGCCAGATGGTGTGATGGTTCGATGGTGTCCGGTTCCACGAACCTTTTAATGGGATGTGAACACTCCTGATTGTACGGCAGCCATCGAAAATCAGCCTGGTCCCACCCAGCGCCGACGGCGGTGGCACGAGGCGGCGGTCGGCGGATATTCACTCATCAGCGGGCGTGATCGACCTAGGGTTCGCTGGTGGCTTTTGTGAACAATGAACCATCGACATGTCCGGCTCGTCGCCAAACGCGGCCGGAGCGCAACGGTTCAGAGTGTCCCTGGTCGGAGGGTGCTCATGTCGCGGCGTGAACAGACCGGCAATCGCTACGAACTGATCACGTGTTCGTTGCAGGGCCATGTGCTGGTAGGAACCGACGCGGAAACCGTCACGGACGACGACGCGTTCGCCGTTCGCCTGGGATCCGGCGGTCGGTGGTATCGCTGCCTCCGCTGCGACGTATGGGTTCCTGGTGAGCATCCGGCATCGCCAACGAGGGAGAAGGTTCCCACTCGTGACGAGATCGAGGTTCCAGCCCGGGGACCGGTGCTCCGAGACAAGTATGTTCTTCGTCTCATTGCCCTCGATCGGGCCACTCATGTTGTGGTGTTGGGCACGTTGGCCATTTTATTATTCGTGTTCGGCCGTCATCACGCGGTGCTCCAGCGGGATTACACGCACATCATGGACGACCTTTCCGGTGGCGACCCTGGCACAATCCAAGTGCGCGGCATACTTGCTCACCTCAAGTTTGTTTTCGCCTACTCGCCGAGTCATATCTATGAGCTGGGTATCGTCGTCACGGCTTACGCGGCCTTGGAGGCCACGGAGATGGTTGGACTGTGGTTTGCCAAGCGCTGGGCCGAGTACCTGACCTTCATCGCCACGCTGGTTTTCGTGCCGTTGGAGGTCTACGACTTGATTGAACGAGTAACGGTGTTTCGGGTCCTGACGTTCGTCATCAACGTGGCAATCGTTCTGTATCTGCTACTCGCGAAGCGGCTCTTCGGCCTTCGAGGTGGTCACAAGGCCGAAGATGAGCGTCGTCGCACGATGTCGGGCTGGGGGGCGGTCGACCGTGTAACGCCCGCCGCGGGTAGCCCTGGGTAGATGAGTCGGGAGCGAGTTCACCGGCAGAAGAGGGGCCGGAGCGCGGACTGCATTGGTCTGGCAGTCAAGTGGTGACAGGTCGGAGGGGCCCCTCGGATGGGCCCCTCGCGAAGGCTCAGCGCCTTGGACCCGCCAACAACGCCCTTCGACTCTCCTCGTTCTTTTCGTACTGCTCCTTCTCGGCCGCGTCCGCGGTGGTCCCGCCTTCGTCGGAGATGCGCATGAGAAGCGCGATCAATATGTAGTTGGCGATGAGAGCCGACCCTCCGTAGGAGACGAATGGGAGGGTGATCCCGGTGAGGGGTAGCAGCCTGACCACGCCGCCGATGATGAAGAACGCCTGAAAGCCGATGATGATGGTCAATCCGGTGGCTGCCAACTTGGAGAACTCGGACTTGGCCGCCTGGGCTATCCGCAGTCCGGCACCAACGATGAGGAGGAAGGCCACTACCACCATGGTTGAGCCGAGGAGACCCATTTCCTCTCCAATACCTGCGAAGATGAAGTCGGTCCTCACGTTGGGGATAAGCCATGGCGATCCGAGCCCGAGGCCGGTTCCGCCGATCCCGCCACTGCCCATTGAATACCATGCCTGGCGGAGCTGGCCCCCCGGATCAGACGGTGAGATCACCTTCCACGGGTCGAGCCACGTTTCAATCCGGATGTGGGTTTGGGCGAAGTAGCGGGTTGAGATGTATGCCCCGATGGCAAACAACAGGACGCCCAGGACAAGGTAACCGGTCCGTCCTGTTGTCACCCACAACATCCCGATAAAGAGGGTGAACAGCAGGGCCGAAAAACCGATGTCGTGCTCGAGGCTCATGACTCCGATGGCGAATACCCAGGCCAGGGCGATCGGCACCAGGGGCCGGGGGTCGATCACCAACCGGTTCCCGAATCGGGCGGTGGGGATGGTGAGCAACTCACGCTTCTCGGCGAAGTAGGAGGCGAAGAAGATGCAGAGGACGATCTTGGCCAACTCCACCGGTTGGAACTCAAGGGGGCCGAGCTGGATCCAAAGTCGGGCACCGTTGATATTGGCGCCGAGGTGAGGCACCAGGGGGGCGAGCAAGAGAGCAACACCACCGACCAGGAGTAGGTAGCGGTACCGGTCGAGGTCTCGGGAACGGCGGACCACGAACAGGGTGAGGACGTAGGCGGCGATCCCGACCGCGGTCCACGCCGCCTGCAGCGGGGCATAGTGCTTCCCCATTCCAAGGTCGATGCGGACGATCATCGTATAGCCGATGCCGTTCAGCAAAAAGACAATGGGGAGAATCACCGCATGGGCATTGGGTGCCAAGACCCGATTGGCCACATGGGCCACCGCGGCCAGCAGAAACAAACTCACCAGCAGCGGTATCGAATCAGACGGGAGCCTGGAGGTATTACCCAGGACCATCAGGGTGTAGGCGGCCACAACGATGAGTGAGGCAAGGACCAGGAGACCCAGCTCGGTGCGGCGACGTGCTTTCACCCCTCGGGCGCGCCGCATCGACTGAGGAGTTCGCAAGGTCATCACCGGCACGGGGGGGATCCTAATGGCGCACGCGATGGCGCACGCGCCACGATCGTGGACACCACCTCATGTCGCGTGGGCCCCGTGAAACCGGGGGATTGCGCGGAACAGAGCCGATGCCGTAGCCGCGGCCATGCCCACGTACCGGAACCCGCCCTCAGGTCGGATCCTGATCGGCGTCTGCCCGGTGTGCGGCCTTCTGGCCGGTGCGGTGGGCGACCTGGGCCACCACTGTTCCCTCGACCCGGTCATCGTGCCCACCTGCGAAACAATTGGCGGCGCCGGTGGTATCGGAAGGTGTTCTCACTGGGGAAGCCACCTTCCCATCAGGTGGGGGAACGGGGCCCTGACCGGCCGGTAGGGCGGGGTCCACGCCATTGGTCCTGTCCATGCCTCGACGGAGTTGGTAGCGATGAAAGAAGAACAGATAAAGCCGTCGGTACATGGTGCCCCGCTCAACCTGCAGCGATGCGTAGGCAAGACCCCCGAACGGGATGGGTAGCCAGAAGTTGACAGCCCGATAGGCCAGTACCGCCGAAAGTGCCTGGTCGGCGGAGGGGCCGAAGCCGGTAATCATCGATACCAGCACGAACTCGACGATGCCGAGGCCACCCGGCGTGATCGGAATGGCGGACAGGATGTTGGCCAGCCCGTAGGCCACCAACAGATCCACCGGAGAGATGAAGTGTCCGAAGGCACCGACAAAGACCCAAAGGGACGCAGCGTCGAGCAACCAATTGGCAGTGGCCCACCCCATGGCACGGTACAGGAGCGGTCGGTCGTCGAAGAGAAGGGCGAGCCGCTCGGCCACCCGTTCGACCGACGCGGCGATGCGATCCGGATGGCGAAAACGGAGCCGGGTGGCAATTCGTACAACCAACCTGTTGGCCCGATCCTGACCCCGGGTGAGCAGATAGAAGAGGCCACCGAACGCGGCCATCAGGATGACCCCCAGTGCGGCGGCCACGGTCACCAGGGTCGATCCCGAGATGTACTGACCGCCATGGTGACCGGTGGGGGGGTGGAAACCGTGGACGACCAGAAACGCCACCAGACCCAACCAGAACAGCACGTTGAGCACGACGGCGGAGCCGATCCCCTGCGTGGCGAGGGCGAATCCCGAATCCCCGCTGCTCACTCCCGACTGGGTGGCCAGTCGGTACCAGAGTGCCGCCCCCGGAGCGCCCCCGCCCGGCGACACGTGGTTGAGGGCCAAGGATGACAGGTTGATCCGGAACAGCCGGAATCGACGGGGCCCGTGCGGAGGCAGAACCGCGTGGGTGAGCTCGGTATACGCAGCCAACGCGCCGATTTGGAGGATGAGTCCGAGGGCGACGTACTGGAAGTGAATGTGCCCGAGCGACTCGACCTCCGCACGGTGGCTGGCCAGGAGTGGCAACGCCACATAGAAGAAGAAGAGGAAAATGACCACGATACCGACACTGATGCGCACTTCCCGGCGAACGAAGGGTCCCCGGTGCCACCAACGTTGATGCCCCTTTGGCAGGCCCGTCGCCGATGACGTTGGCAGTTCTGTCGGCAGTTCGGTCGGCATTGTGTCGGACCCGGGTTTCGGGTCTGGTTCCTGACCCGTATCGGCGACCATCCCCCTCATTTTGACACGCCAAGGGCATACCGACCTGACATGCTGGGGCCATGACCGACCCGGTGGCCGGAGGCGAAGACGAGTCGGCGGGTGACAAGGGACCGCGCTTGGACCGTCTGTTCGCCGCGGCTTCGGCCAAGGGTGTCCCTCTTCGGACCATTCTCACCATCGACGCTGTGGTCATCATCACCTGGACGGCCTACAGCCTGCTCGGCCGTCTTCGGCAGATCATTCTCTGGGTGTTGATCGCGGCGTTCATCGCCCTGGTACTCGACCCGGCGGTCGGATTTCTCCAGCGTCACCGGTTGCGCCGGGCCCCAGCGGTCGGCATCGTCTTCTTCGCCGCCCTCGTCGTATTCATCGGTCTGTTGGGCTTGTTCGGATACCCGCTGGTGAACTCCTTGTCCCACTTCGCCACCCGGCTGCCGTCCATGGTCGATCAGCTCGAGAAGGGGCACGGCCGGCTGGCTCATACCTTGCAGCACTTCCACCTGCTCACCTGGGTTCAAAAGAACGCCCCCAAACTACAGACCACCGCCCAGAAATTGGGCAAGCCCGCACTCAACGTGGGAGCCAATCTGGGCAAAGCCGTCTTCTCCACCATGCTCGCCCTCACCACCATCGCCTTTTTGTCACTTTTTATGCTCATCGAGGCGCCGAAGTTGCGGAAAGCGCTCCTCGGTGCTCTTCCGGCCAAGAGGCGCCGTACAGTCGAAGAGGTGGCTACCCGGGTGTCCCGCTCGGTAACGTCCTACGTGCTGGGCACCATGGCGTTGTCGCTGCTCTTCGGAGCCGTGGTCTTTGTCACCCTGGCCATCCTCGGGGTGCCCTTTGCCCTGCTCATCGGATTGTGGGTTGCCCTGGTGGCGATGATCCCCCTGGTAGGGGGTTTGATCGCCGGCGTGCCCAGCGTGGTCATCTCCCTCTTGCACTCTCCGACCGCGGCCGTGGTGATGGTGGTGGTATTCGTCGGGTTCCAGCTGATCGAGAATCACTTCCTCTACCCGGTCGTCATGAGCAAGACGGTCCGCATGAATCCCCTCCTGGTGCTGCTCTCTGTGTTGGTGGGAGCCAACCTCGGAGGCGCATTCGGCTCTGCCCTCGGTGCATTGGCAGGTGCTCTGGTGGCAATTCCGGTGGGCGGAGCCATTCAGGTGATCAGCGCGGAGGTGTGGGCCCAGACCCGACCGACCCAGGGGGGAAGTGATGACGCCGAGGCGATCAATTCCGATGTCTCGGCCGTATCCGGACCCCTCACGAGCTCGGACGTCAATGGGAACGAGCGTTCGGAAGACCCCGGGCACGGTGGTCGCAGGCCGATCCCGTAAACTGCGCCCGTGCAAGTTTTGGTCGTCATTCCCACCTATAACGAATCCGAGAACATCGACCGAGTGCTCCGGAGGGTCCGTGGGGCGCTTCCCGACGCCACCGTGCTGGTTGTTGATGACGGCAGCCCTGACGGGACGGGGGATATAGCCGAGAAGGTGGGAACGGAGATCGGCAACATCGAACTCCTCCGGAGAACCGAGAAGTCCGGTCTCGGGAGTGCGTATCGTGCCGGTTTCCGGTGGGGCCTGGACCGCGGGTTCGATGTCTGCATAGAGATGGACGCCGATCTTTCCCATGACCCTGATGCCCTTCCCGACCTGGTGGCTCCGCTCGGTAAGGGTTTCGAGCTGGTCATCGGTTCGAGATACGTACCCGGGGGGTCGATTCCCAATTGGGCGTGGCACCGGCGTCTCCTGTCCCGGGGAGGGAATGTGTACGCCTCCACTCTTCTCGGGTTGGGGGTCACCGACTCCACCTCCGGATTCCGGGCCTATTCCGCTTCCGTGCTCAACCGGATCGCCCTCGACAACATTCGGGCCGAAGGGTACGGGTTCCAGATCGAAATGACCTATCAGGCCAAAAGGGCCGGTGCCCCGATCGTGGAGGTCCCCATACGGTTCGTCGACCGGACAGAAGGCGAATCCAAGATGTCGATGATCATCGTGGTGGAGGCGCTTGGCCTGGTGACCTGGTGGGGGATTCAACGCGTCGTGCACGTCTTCCGCCGGAAGTCACGGACGGCCGGTGGGTGAAAAGCGGCCGGTTCCCGGCTCCGGTCGCATCCTCATCGTCGACGATGAGCCCTACATCACTGATGTCCTCGCCGCCGCCCTGGGTTTCGAGGGGTTCGCCACCGAGGTCGCCTGCACCGGTGCCCAGGCCGTGACCATGGCGGGATCGGGGGGGCACGATCTGATTGTGCTGGACGTCATGCTTCCCGATATCGAGGGGACCGAAGTATGCCGCCTGCTTCGATCGGCTGGCGTGGTCACCCCCGTTCTGTTCCTTACCGCCCGCGACACCGTGGGTGACAAGGTGGCCGGATTGGAACTTGGTGACGACTACGTCACCAAGCCGTTCAGCCTCGACGAGTTGGTGGCGCGCATCCGTGCGGTCCTGCGCCGATCGCGGTCGGAGTCGACCGAGATCGACCAACGCCGGCGCTTCGCCGATCTGGTTATGGACGACCAGACCCACGAAGTATGGCGGGCCGGGGAGCTCATTGAACTCACCGCCACCGAGTTCAGCCTCCTCTGGTACCTACTGGTCAATTCCCGGCGCGTGTTGTCGAAGTCGGAGATTCTCGACGCGGTGTGGGACTACGACTTCGAAGGCGACCCCAATATCGTCGAGACGTACATCTCCTATCTACGCAAGAAGGTCGATTGCTACGATCCTCCGTTGGTGCACACCATCCGGCGGGTGGGCTACAGCCTGCGAGAGCCGCGAGGATGAATCAGCACGCAGGCGGCAAGGTTGTCTGCGCGGCTACACCATGACCCTCAGGCGCCGAATGGTTGCCTCCATGATCATTCTGGTGGTACTGGGGCTCGCCGCCGTGGACATCATCACTCTCAACTCACTGCACTCCTATCTCTACGGGCGGGTCGATGACCAGTTGAATGTGGCCCACGAGTTGGTCGAGGACTTCGTGCTCCGCGCCGACACGCGGGGGATCCAGGTCAATCGCGGGGAGATCCAGACACGGGTGAGCCCCGATGTCTACGTGGAGATCCTCAATGCCGACGGCAAGGTCACCGTCTCCCGACCATCGGGCACCATCACTTCGTCCGACCCGGCGCCTCGGCTCCCGGCCCGCCTACCAGTGCAACCGACCCTGTCGGTGCAACAGCAGGCGAAGTCCCACGGGAGCTATCACCCCGCCGTCAATTCGATCAACGTGACCTCCGATCCCGCGCATGGTCCTGAGTACCGGATGCAGGCGTCGGCCCTGCCGGGTGGCACGCTGGTGGTGGCGACCAGGCTCGACTCGGTCAACGCCACCCTCGCCTCGTTGAGAAACATCGAACTAGCCGTGTCCCTCAGTGTGGTCACTGCGCTGTTGGTGCTGATGACGCTGTTGGCCCGCCGTGGCCTGCGTCCGCTCGAGGACATGACGAAGGAGGCCGATGCAATTGCCGCCGGAGACCTCACCCGTCGGGTGGAGCCCTCTGACCCTGAGACAGAAATCGGCAGATTGGGTCGGGCCTTGAACGGCATGCTTTCGCAAATTGAAGCGGCGTTCGCCCAACGGACCAAGTCCGAGGATCGGTTGCGACGGTTTCTGGCCGACGCGTCCCATGAGCTGCGGACTCCCTTGACCTCGATCCGGGGGTATGCCGAGCTCCTGGCGAAGGATGCATTGACCGGGGAAGAAGACCGGGAACGGGCGCTGGCCCGGATTGAGAGTGAGGCGGCGCGGATGGGTGTGCTCGTGGAGGATCTCCTTACCTTGGCGCGGTTGGGTGAGGGCCCCGAACCCCAACGCGTGCGGATCGACATGGTGCCCCTGGTCATCGATGCCGCCACGGATGCTCGGGCCATGGATGGGAGTCGATCCATCACCGTGGTTGCCCCCGCACCGGTTCCGGTGGCCGGCGACGAGCAGCGCCTGAGGCAGTTGATTCACAATCTCCTCGCCAATGTACTGGTGCATACCCCGGCCGGCACTCCTGTGGAGGTGACGGTGGCGAATCGCGGTGGGCGAGCGGTCCTGCAGGTCAAAGATCGGGGCCCGGGCATGGACGCGGAACAGGCCAGCCGCATCTTCGACCGTTTCTACCGGGGCAATGCCGCTCGTTCGGACGGAGGATCGGGACTCGGCCTGTTCATTGTGGCTGCGGTGGCCCGTGCACTCGGGGGGCAGGTGACAGTGGATACTGAGGTGGGGAAAGGTGCCACCTTCGAAGTGGTTCTTCCCTCGTACGGTTTGGGACCGATCGCTCCGCGTGGAGATGGTGTGGGCATGGGCGAGGGACTGCCCGACCCGCGCTCGGTACCAACCGGACGTTCTCGGAATGATTCGCCGAGTGGAGGATCCGATGCTGGCGACCATTGACACGGGATCCGGTGCCCCGGTGGTGCTGCTGCACGGGCAACCCGGGAGCAAGGCGTCGTGGGCTCCTCTGATCGACCACCTGACTTCGCAGTTTCGGGTGTTGGCTCCGGACCGACCGGGATATGGCGACACGGTAGGGGAGGCCATGGGCATGGCGGAGAACACCGACGCCGTGGCCGAGTATCTGCGTTTTCACGGCGCGGCGCCGGCAACCGTGGTGGGTCACAGCTGGTCGGGTGGGGTGGCGGTCCTCTTGGCTCTACGCCACCCGGAGATGGTCCGGAGTCTTGTACTGGTGGGAGCGGTGGGGACGCCTGACAGCGTTAATGGGTTGGATCGGCTCCTGGTGGTGCCCGGGATCGGCGACATCCTTACCGTGGCGGCGCTGACCGGCATTGGGGTGGTGCTCCCGCAGATCAGGGGACTGGCGAAGGGGATTGACCCGCGACACCGGGCCGCGTCGTCGAGAACGCATGTGGAGCCCGAGCCGGAGGCGGCCTCGGCGCCGGAGCCCGGTCGGAACCTGCCCCGGGCGAAGCGGACAACGAGGCTACGTTCCTCTGTGGCGGTCTCCCTTCCCAACGAAATGATGCCTGGAGGTTGGCGGGGAGCATGGGGGAGAGACAGGCGCACCTTCATGCGTGAGCAACGGGCCCTGCTCGAAGAACTCTCCGCGGTCAACTCTTCGTTGGCGAAGATCGATGTTCCTACGTCGGTGGTTGTCGGGACGTGGGACGTCGTGGTGCCACCGCATGCCGCCCGCAGCCTCGCCGCCGCCATTCCCGACGCAGAGCTGTTCCAGATCGCGGGTGTCGGACATTTCGTGGCCCGGGACGCTTCGATCCGCTTGGCGGAGATCATTGCCATGACCGATCGAAGGGCGGAATCCCTGTCGACGGAGTAGGCCAAGGGTCGCCGGTTCCAGAACCTACGGTGTGCGGACGACACGGGTGAAGCGGGCGATCAGTTACGGGACGGCAGGTGCCTTCTGCCGTTGAGGCACTGTCGAGAATGACACTCCCGGCACCAACGCATCGAACACCGCGGTGAACTTGAGCAATGTCTCCGTGAGTTCGGCCTGGGGCTCGGAGCCATCGACGATCCCCACGCCTGCCGCCAATCTGGCCGTCGACCCGTTCAGGGTGGCAGCTCGGATGCCCACGACCCACTGCCCGTCGCCGTTACCGTCGACGTACCCGACCGGCCCAGCGTACGACCCCCGAACCTCGGATTCGAGCCTGCCGATGGTGTCGATGGCACGGTTTGTCGGAACGCCTCCGACCGCCGGTGTGGGGTGGAGTGCGGCCACCAGGTCGAGAGCGGTGGGGAGATCGCCATCCGGATTGTCATCGGTCGGACGCCGGCGGAGCTTCCCGCGGATGACTGTTCCCAGATGGATGATGTTGTGCAGACGGACCAGATCCGGTCCCGGGGGGAGATCCAGGACTGCACAGAGAGGGGAGAGCGCGTCGCCAATCGCCTCGGCGACCAGACGATGCTCGAGGGTCTCCTTGTCCGACGAACGGAATTCGGCCGTGTCGTGATCGGACATCTGACCGGTACTCCCGGCCAGCGGCCGGCTGTGCACCTGGTCATCCCGGCGTTCGATCAACAGTTCCGGGCTGGCCCCGACGTACTGTCCTGTGGGGGTCGGCATCGAGAACACCGTGCAGTTGGGTTCCATGGCCCGCCAACGCTGGAGGAGGGCTGGGAGGTTGATCGGTCGTCCGAGGTGGACGTCGACCTGCCGGGAGAGCACCACCTTGGTCAACTCTCCGCGATCGATCGAGGCCACGGCTTGGCCGACGATATTGAGGAAATCGGCATCGGAGGATAAGGGTTCGACTACCGCACCGCCCTCCGCACCGTCAACGGCTCCGCCTTCGATGGGATGCTCGGTGGCGGAGGACGGAGCCGGAGCCTTGTGTCGGCAAGCCAGCAAGGTGTCTCGAGGGTGGTCGGTGATTGCCCCACCAATCGCGGTGACCCACTCGTCCCCATTCGAACGACGGTCGTAGATGACTTCGGGGATGACCAGGGAAGTGGGCTCGGACCGGTCGAAGGGGAGCGCCCCGAACGCCATGACCGCCGACCCGGCCCCGACCGCCTGATCGTCGCAGCGGATGGCAGCCAGGGTCCGTCGGGCCCGGTCGAGATCCGGTGTGGAGTTGAGTCCGGCACCCAGGGGAATGGTGAGAGCCGAACCGATGCCCACCAGGAGTCGATCGCCGGTGTCGAATACGATCCCGGTGGGTCCGGCCAGGGCATAGGGGTCGAGTGCCGCCCCCGGGGGAAGACGACGGCGCACGGCAGTGAGCGACATCGGACCGGTCATGGTTGACCCCGTCGAGTGGCGGTCAATAGCTGGCTGAGGCCCCCGGAGAGGGCACGCCGGTTGACTGATGAGAAGCCGGCGTGGTTGAGCATCGACCGCAACTCGTCGGTGGGTGGGAGGTAGGCAGTCGACCGGGGAAGGTACCGGTAGGCGGCGCCATCGGACAGGATGCCGCCTATGACCGGAACCACTCGGCGAAACCAGATGCGGTCTCCGATCCGCAGCAGCCCATGTTCAGGTTCAGCCACTTCGAGGATGCAGAGCCGGCCCCCCGGACGTATGACCCGGCTGAACTCCTCAAAGACCGGAACGAGTTCGGTGAAGTTCCGGAGTGCGTATCCGCAGGTAATACCGTCCACCGCACCGGTGGCCACGGGAAGGGCGGCGGCATTGGCTTGCGCCAGTGGGGCCCCGGTTCGGTTGGCGGCCAGCATCCCCCATGACAGGTCCATCCCAAACGGTCGGAGTCCGGCTCGGCTGAGGATCTTCAGGAAGTCTCCCGTTCCACAGGCGAGGTCGAGCACTGATGATCCGGCGGGAAGCCCAAGGGCACGGGCTGAATGCTTGCGCCAGCTGACGTCCAAGCCGAAGGTCATCAGACGGTTGACCAGGTCATAACGAGGGGCAATGGTGTCGAACATGGTGCGGACCAGCTCGGTTTTCTCATCACCGGAAGGGAGATCGGCTTCCGCGGCGCGGGCTGCCGCGTTGAATGCGGTCCTGGTCTCGGCTTGTTCGAGACTCTGGTCCTGTGCCATCAGGAAGACACTGTCTCTGCCGACGACACTGTCTCTGCCGACGACACTGTCTCTGCCGACGACACTGTCTCTGCCGGCGCCACTGTCTGGTTTACCTGTTCCCACACGGCCTGGCGCTCAACATCCGATCCGACCTGTTCGATGTGGTCGAATGCCGCCTTCAAGAGGGTTCGGGTGAAGTGATGCTCGACAAGCGTCGTAACCGCCGGCAACAGCACAGTGAAGGCTTCCACCAGTTGGGCGGCGTTCTCGTCGTCAGACCCATCGACACCGACCCCATCGACACCGGCGACCTGGTGTTCCCGCAACTTCCCCCTGACGTGGGTGGAAAACATTTCGACTGCGGAGCGGGCCACCTCGACGGTGGCGGAATGGTGGCGTCGTGAGAGGTCGAGGAGCTCTGAAAGGGGGAGTCCCCATTCCAACAGAAGCAGGGCCGCTCCTGTCGATTCGACATCTTGATGGGTATACCGTTCGACCGATCCCACCCGACGAGGGATGAGCAGTTCCTCGGCTTCGAGTGCCTTGAGAAGTACGAGCGGCACCCCGGTCTGCTCTGCCAATTCGGACAGGGTGAACAGTTCCGGTTCGGATGTCTCCGATGGGGAAAGGGGCGCGATGCTCGTTCCTGTTTCTCCATTCATTTCTCCCGTCAGTGTTTCAACGAGGGCCTCATCGGCGGCGTCGAGGTCACCGTTGAGCAACCTGACGATGGTGGCCAGCGTGAAGCCACGTTCTTGAAGCGAACGGATCCGGGCGATGCGGGCAAGGTGGTCCGGGTTGTACCAGGCCACCCGACCCTCTCGCCGGGGCGGATCAAGCAGACCCTTGCTCTGGTAATACCGAATGGTGTCGACTGACACCCCTGCGTCAGCCGACAGTTCTTCGACGCGAATCTCCACGAGCACGATTCTAGGAGTAATCGCTCCAATTGTGTGAGCGCCCTCCCAAAGGGTGCCTGAACAGGGTTGTCCCGGTCAGTGGAAGTAGCGGTAGACCACCTCAGCCACGCAACTGGGCTTGGTGGAACCCTCCGTCTCAAACGTCAGGCCGAGTGCGACCTGGACGCCACCCTTGACATCCTCGACCGATTCCACCCCGACCCCCATCCGGAGATTGCTCCCAACCGGGACGGGCGAGGGAAATCGCACCTTGTTGCAGCCGTAGTTGACCCCGAACGATATTCCCTCGACAACGAGGACCTCGCCCAACAACACAGGGGCGAGCGACAGGGTCAGGTACCCGTGAGCGATGGCACCGCCGAACGGACCGGCTTTGGCCCGTTCGGGGTCGACGTGGATCCACTGGTGGTCGCCGGTGGCGTCGGCGAAGAGATTCACCTGCTCTTGATCGATCCGGTGCCACTCGCTGTAGCCCAGATGCTGCCCGATCAGTTCGTGAAATGTGTCAATACCATGCACGGTGGTTGCCATAGATGGAGTGTATGGGATCTGACATGGGCATTACCACCTCATCGAGGGAGGGCGACCGAATCACACAGGGTCTCATTCACGCAGGCGGTCCTACGCGAAAAGTTCAGTTCATCCTCACCGCCTGGCATCGCTACGCTTCCTGAGTGGACCAAGGGCACAATCACCGGAACTTGCATGGCGGAGGTGCCCGGGCAGCTGTATTTGGCGTCAGCGACGGTATTGTCTCCAATGTCGCTCTCATCCTGGGGATGGCCGGAGCCAATTCCTCTGCCGGGGCCGTTCGGCTGGCGGGATTGGCCGGCTTGGTCGGAGGGGCTTTCTCGATGTCAGCGGGGGAGTATGTGTCGATGCGGGCGCAGTCCGAGCTGATGGAGAGAGAGCTCGACGTCGAACGGGAGGCCATCCGGCACGAGCCCGAGGACGAACGTCGCGAACTCGCAGCCATCTACAAGAGCCGCGGCCTCGATTCGGGCATGGCGGAAGAACTGTCCGAGAAGATGATGCGCGATCCTGAAGTTGCCTTGGAAACGCACGCCCGTGAGGAACTCGGCATCAATCCTGAGGAGACGGGGAATCCATTTCAGGCAGCCGCGTCGTCATTCGTGATGTTCGCCATCGGAGCGTTCATCCCGCTCCTTCCCTGGCTGATCACGCATGGAGCATTGGCGATGTGGTGGTCGGTCATTCTGGGAGCAGTGAGTGCCTTTGGGGTGGGTTCGGCACTCGCCCATTTCACTGGGCGATTCTGGCTGTGGTCGGCCACCAGGCAGTTGTTGATCTCGGGCGTAGCTGCCGCGGTGACCTTTGCGATCGGCCACTTCGTCGGCGGCGGTCACTGAATTAGGCCGCGGCCGCACTCCGTCTCATTCACGTCAACCGATCGACCTTTCCAGGTCGATCGAGCCCGATAAGCCCACCGAACCGACTGAACCCACGTATGCCCTATCGGTGTGGTCCTCAGTAAAGCCCATCGACCGATACAGGGACAGGGCAGAATTGCCACCATCGACGTAGAGCATCCCGACCCGTAGACCGGCGTCGGCCAGGCTGTCGAGACCCGCGAGCGTCAGTGCCCTACCCAATCCGCGCCCCTGAAAATCCGGGTCGACAGAGATCACGTAGATCTCGCCCATGGGTGGAGACGTGTGGGCGTGGACCTTTGTCCAGCAAGAGGCCACCAATCGACCCTGTTCTTCGTAGAGCAAAAGGCCGGCCGGATCGAACCACGGTTCGGCTTCCCGTTCGAGCAAGGTGGCGAGGGTCCAGTTTCCCTGCTCGGGATGGGCGGCAAAGGCTCGATTGTTTGCGTACAACCAGGCATCCTCGTCTATCCCGGGTACGAACGGTCGAGTCGCAATGTCCCGCGGCCCATCCTCGACGGGGAGGGGCCGGCGCATCTGGATGAGGTCCCGTTCCGGGCGCAGACCGTGGGATGCGGCCAATGCGTCAGAACGCTGGCTGGCGTGGGATGCCCAGTACCTCACCGTGTCCTCACCGGCACCCGCGCCACTGCCGCGGAGACGGTCGGCTTCGCTGAGTGCGGTCCCGAGCAGTGCGTCGGCGATCCCGAGGGCCGGATCTCGATAGTGCGGATGCAACACCAGCTCCACGCCGAACCCTCCGTTGGTGCCGGCGGAATTCACCTGGGCGTATCCCACCGGTTCAGCCTTATCGCCCAAACAGGCGAATACCGCGGCGAACTGGTGGTGTCTGTCAACACCGGCGTCACCACCATCATCACCATCACCCTCCGACCCAGCCGACCCGGCCGGTGGTCCTCTTGGAATAGATGCATCCGTCGAGCGATGCATCGCGAGGGTGAGTTCCAACCGCTTGTGCTCGCTGAGAGCGTCGTAGCCATCCGCGGCCGCAGCCGACTCGGCGAGATGAGCAATATGGGCACGTGAGTCGGCGTCGAGTTGGTGAATCGCGGTCAGGAGCACCCCATTCATGGTGGTGACGCTACCGGTAGTCTCCTCGAGGTGGCTCGACCTCGAACTCCCGCTGGCCGTGCCCGAGAGGTCAATCTCCGTCTTGGCGCTGAGTTCCCCGGATCCGCCGACGAACTGTGTGCCCTTGACCATGCCGGCCCATTTCAGCTTCTCGTCGCCACCATCCTCTCCGCCCAGTGCACGGACGAGCGGGTCAACATGGTGACGCCGATTCTCTTCGCACGGTATCCCGATGCCCCATCTCTGGCCGCGGCGGATCCCGATGAAATGGAGGAGATCATCCACTCCACCGGGTTCTTCAGGTCCAAAGCCCGGAATCTGATCGGAATGGCGCAAGCGGTGGGGGGCCGCTTCGGCGGAGAAGTCCCCACTCGTCGGGAGGACCTGGTCACACTGCCCGGAGTCGGCCGCAAGACCGCCAATGTGGTGCGAAGCGTGGCATTCGAACTTCCCGGCCTCCCCGTCGACACCCACGTGGGCCGGCTTGCCCTTCGGTTGGGGCTGACCACCGAGACGGATCCGGTGAAAGTGGAATTGGAGCTGAATCGGCTGATTCCGAGGCGCGAACATGGAGCATTCAGCCTTCGCTTGATCTTGCACGGCCGCCGCACCTGCGTGGCCCGGTCGCCACGGTGTGGCGAATGCGGGCTGGCTGATTTCTGCCCCAGCGTGACGGGAGGCTCCACCTTGACCCGGGCACGCTGACCCACAGATGATCGGATCGTTGAAACGACAAGGACAATTCTCTGACCAATCGGAGAAGTTCCGGACAATTGGAGCCCGGACTGGAACAAAGGTCGCCACATGATGTTGTATTAGGTACTCGGAACCGGTTCCCGCCACCTGGTTCCGTGGAGCGGTGTTCGGGCCCCGCCGCCCGGCCCGCTCGCGCAAAGGCGCCCTCCGGGGCGCCTTTGCTGCTGCTTCAGGTGATTTCCGCCGCCTTCATCCGTCCTCCTGGTGTGATGGAGTCCTGGAGATAGAGGCCTCTTCACAGGCAGTACATGAAAAGAGCCGACAAGATGGCTCAGGTGTCCGTGGCCGCTCCCCGCTCTGCGGGATCGTCCGCTAGACGTTCCTTCGGTAGATACCGCCGACCTCAAAGAGGGTCTGGGTGATCTGACCCAACGAGGCGCTGCGTACTGTGCGCATGAGGGTTTCGAAGATGTTGTCTCCGCGCAACGCCGCATCGCGCAGATCGGCCAGGGCGGTGGGAGCGTCGGCGGTGTGCCGTCGATGGAAGTCAGCCAACCGCTTGATCTGACTCTCTTTCTCCTCTGAAGTAGCCCGGGCGAGCTCGAGGGATGCAGGCGTCTCGGAACCGGAATCGGCGATGAAGGTGTTGACGCCGACGATCGGGAGCGTGCCGTCGTGCTTGCGATGTTCGTAGACCATCGAGTCATCTTGGATCCGGCCTCGCTGGTACCCGGTCTCCATGGCACCGAGAACGCCCCCTCGCTCGGAGAGGTTGTCGAGTTCGGCGAGCACCGCGGCCTCCAGCAGGTCGGTGAGCTCCTCCACGATGAAGCTGCCCTGGAGTGGATTCTCGTTGGCGGACAAGCCCCACTCTTGGGTGATGATGAGCTGGATGGCGAGGGCCCGGCGTACCGATTCCGTCGAGGGTGTGGTGACCGCCTCGTCGTAAGCGTTGGTGTGCAGGCTGTTGGCGTTGTCGTAGATGGCGCACAGTGCCTGCAGGGTGGTCCGGATGTCGTTGAAGGCCATTTCCTGGGCGTGGAGGGAACGCCCTGAAGTCTGGACGTGGTACTTCAGCTTCTGGGATCGCTCGTTGGCCCCATAGCGATCGCGCATGGCCACCGCCCAGATGCGGCGGGCCACCCGGCCGATCACCGTGTACTCAGGATCCATCCCGTTCGAGAAGAAGAACGACAAGTTGGGGGCAAAGTCGTCAATGGCCAGACCACGGGCCAGATACGATTCCACATAGGTGAAACCATTGGCCAGGGTAAACGCCAACTGGGTGATGGGGTTAGCCCCGGCTTCGGCGATGTGATAGCCGGAAATTGATACGGAGTAGAAGTTCCGCACTGCGTTGTCGACGAAAAACTCCTGGATGTCGGCCATGACGCCCAACGAGAACTCAGTGGAGAAGATGCAGGTGTTCTGGCCCTGATCCTCTTTGAGGATGTCGGCCTGCACGGTGCCACGAACCGTACGAAGGACCCACTGGCGTAAGTCCTCGGCCTCAGAGTCGGTCGGGGGGCGCCCGTGGTCTTCTTCGAACCGTTCCAGCCGCTGGTCGATGGCAGTGTTGAGATACATGGCCAAAATCGTCGGGGCCGGTCCATTGATGGTCATGGACACCGAAGTGGCCGGATCGCACAGATCGAAGCCCGAGTAGAGGACCTTCATGTCGTCGAGCGTGGCGATGGAAACTCCCGAAGTCCCGACCTTTCCATAGACGTCGGGTTGGGTATTCGGGTCGCGCCCGTACAGGGTCACCGAGTCGAAGGCGGTGGACAACCGAGTCGCCGGTTGGTCGGCGGCCAGAAGGTGGAACCGGCGATTGGTGCGGAATGCATCGCCTTCGCCCGCGAACATGCGGGCCGGGTCTTCGTTCTCGCGCTTGAGCGGGAAGACGCCGGCGGTGAACGGGAAATGGCCGGGAAGGTGCTCTGCCCGCAGCCACCGAAGGAGATCCCCCTGATCGGTGCCACGGGGGACAGCCACCCTGGGGACACGGGTACCGGACAGGGAGGTGGTCGAGAGGGGAACGGTCTGAGTGCCATCAGCAGCCGGGACGATCATGTCGTCCCCATCGAACTGTTCCCGAAGAGTGGACAACTCGTCCAACAGAACCCGGTTGGCCGGTTCGAGGGCATCGGTGCTCTCGACCATCAACGCGTCGAGCACCTCGGGAATCCCACCCTGCCCCGGAGCGTCGGATACTCGACCGTGGGATGCCACTAACTCGACGACGTCTTCCAGTTGTTGTATCCGGCGGGCAATGCCGGCTTGTTGCTCGGTGGCGGCGTGATAGTCGCGTACCGTCTCGGTGATCTCGGAGAGGTAACGGGTTCGCTCGGCCGGCACGATGGCGGAACCGGCCAGGGACGCGCGGACGTCCACGGTCGGCAGCTGGGTCCCGAACACGGGGAGGCCGTGCCCGGCCAACGCGTCGCGCAGGTGTTGGTAGAGCGCCGTGGTCCCCTGGTCGTTGAAGCGTGACGCGATGGTGCCGAACACAGGAGGTTCCCCAGAGTCGGGACCGCCCGAAGACAACCCTCCGGAGCGATTGCGTGTCCACTGGCGACGGACGGCCCGCAGTGCATCGTCGGCTCCCCGGCGATCGAACTTGTTGATCGCCACTACGTCGGCGAGGTCCAACATGTCGATCTTCTCCAACTGGGAGGGGGCCCCGTATTCGGGCGTCATGACGTACAGGGATACGTCCGAGATATCCACCACCGCGGCGTCTCCCTGTCCGATGCCCGGGGTTTCCACAATGATGAGATCGAATCCGGCGGCCCGACAGGCATCGATGGCCGAAGGGACGGGGGAGGGGATTTCTGACGCGCTCCCTCGGGTGGCCAGGGAGCGGAAGAACACCTGTGGGGTGTCGATGGCATTCATCCGGATCCGATCACCGAGAAGTGCACCCCCGCTTCTCCGCCTGGTGGGGTCCACGGCCAACACGGCGATGCGCAGCTTGTCGCCTTGGTCGAGCCGGAATCGACGGATCAGTTCATCAGTCAGCGAGGACTTGCCCGATCCGCCCGTCCCGGTGATCCCGAGCACTGGGACCGACCGCTTCCGTGCCGCTCGGTCCAGTCCGTCGGTTATCTCCGGCGCCAACGAGCCAGCTTCGATCCCGGTGATCACCCGGGCCAGGTCGGCGACGTTGCCCAGAAGCAACTCATCGAGGGTTGATGGCTGGTGGGAGGCCAGGTCGATATCGCACTCCTCGATGAGGACATTGATCATCCTCTCCAGGCCGAGTCGTTGGCCATCCACCGGCGAGAAGATGCGGCGGACGCCGTACTCCTCGAGTTGGGCGATTTCCGAAGGAATGATGACGCCACCGCCACCGCCGTAGATCTGTATATCGCCGCGTCCTTCTTGGCGGAGCCTGTCCACCAGATAGCGGAAGTACTCGAGATGCCCTCCCTGATAGGAGCTGATGGCGACACCCTGAACATCTTCGGCCACCGCCGCCGCCACCACCTCATCGACCGAGCGGTTGTGCCCGAGGTGAACCACTTCGGCCCCTTGGGTCTGGAGAAGGCGCCTCATGATGTTGATGGCGGCATCGTGACCGTCGAACAGGCTGGCGGCACTGATGAATCTCACCGGGTGGGTGGGTCGGTGCAGTGCGAAGGTGTCTTCGAGCCCGGACGGGGCTCCCGCCGATCTATTCATTGGACATACGATAGTTGGAACACCAACTACATGCCACGCTTGGACATCCCCGGGTCGGCCACGCCGAGGATCGGCTCCGGGATGGCTCTCAGCGTCGCTTCCGGGATGGTGCTCCGGGCTGACGCATCGCCGAGGTCAGCCGTGTGAGCCGGCGGCTGGCCCCCATCAGGGAGCGTTCGATGGCGAATAGCTCCTTGGCCATCTCATCCTCTTTGGCGCCGTGGGCCGCATCGGCGTGGGCCGTTACCCGTCGGGTCAGATCCTCGAGGGCGGTAGCGAGGGATGAGAGTTCTGCGGTGCTGGCGGCCATGAGACGATCATGGCACCTGCGGAGTCGATCGCACAGGGAACTACTCTCTCCGGCTGGTCACCTGCCGACGACAGTGGATCCGAACCGGCCCGGGTAGCATCGACAGACCATGTTGCTCAGTCGTCTCGACTTTCGCGGGTTTACCGGAAACCGCAGTGAACTGCGCGAAGCGCTCCCGCGCCCGGTTGACGAACAGGAGCGTTCTGCCGAGGCGGTGGCCGCCATCATCGCCGAGGTCCGGGCCCATGGAGACAGTGCGCTGCGGGACTTCACCCAAAAGTTCGACGGAGTCGTGCTCGACGAGTTGAGGGTGCCAACGTCCGAGGTAAATGCGGCCTTGGACCGTATCCCGGCCGCCCTACAGGACGCCCTCGATGTCGCTCACGACCGGATTCTCGCCTACCACGCCCATGAGGCGGCATCGGCGGAGACCGACGATTTCGAATCGGCCGGGATCACCGTCACCCACCTCACCCGCCCGGTGACCCGGGCCGGTTGTTACGCCCCGGGAGGAAGGGCCCGATACCCCTCCACCGTTCTCATGTGTGCCATTCCGGCCCGGGTGGCCGGAGTCGAAGAGGTGATGCTATGCGTGCCCCCCGGTCCCGACGGCTCCGTCGACGACGCCACCCTGGCGGCCGCGGCGGTGGCCGGTGTCGATGAGGTCTATCGGGTAGGTGGGGCCCAGGCCATTGCGGCCATGGCGTACGGGACCGAATCGATTGCTCCGGTCGACGTGATCGTCGGGCCCGGGAACCGCTACGTGGCCGAGGCCAAGCGGCAGGTGTCCGGCGTGGTGGGAGTGGCTTCCGCCTTTGCCGGTCCGTCAGAGGTGGTGGTCATCGCCGGCCCCGATACACCTCCCGAGCTCGCCGCCATTGACCTGGTGGTGCAGGCCGAACATGGGCCTGACGGCCTGGCCTGGCTCATCACCTGGTCCGAAGAGGTGGCCGATGCCGTCACCGCCCACGTTGATCGCATCGTCCAGGCGTCGCCGCGGCGGGGGGATCTGGAAGCGACCCTGGGTACGGGCGGGTATGCAGTTTTGGTGGACGGGCCCAAACAGGCATTCAAGATCTCCAACATCGTGGCCCCGGAGCACCTGGAGATCCTCACCCAGGACGCCGCGTCGCTGCTGCCCCTGGTGTGGTCGGCCGGGGCGGTGTTCCTCGGGCCGACTTCACCGGCCAGTGTGGGGGACTACCTGGCCGGGCCCAACCACGTGTTGCCCACCAACCGCACTGCCCGATTCGCCAGTGCTTTGAGGGTCGATGACTTCCGCCGGCACATTCACGCGGTGACGGTCAGTGACGAGGGGTTGGCCGAGTTGGGACCACACGTGGTGACCCTGGCCGAGACCGAAGGCCTGCCCGCCCACGCCGATTCGGTGAGGCTGCGATGGCCGACCTGACCGCCGACGGGGTCGGCCTGCCCGTCGGCCTGCCCACCGACGCACCTCCCGGCATGCCCGCCGTCCGTCCCGACCTGGTGGCGCTCACCGGCTACCACTCGCCCCAGGTCGACGTCGAGGTGCGGCTCAATACCAATGAATCACCCCTGCCGCCGCCCGATGCCTGGCTCCAAGCGTTCCAGAGCGAACTGGCGCACCTCGACTTCAACCGGTATCCGGATCGCGAAGCGGTGGCACTACGTGAGGCGTTGGCCGAAAGCCATGGGGTCGACCTTTCCCAGATCTTCTGTGCCAACGGCTCCAACGAGGTACTCCAGTCCTTGATGCTGGCCTACGGCGGTCCCGGGCGAACAGTGGCGCTCTTCGAGCCCACTTACACCATGCATGGCCAAATCGCCCGTACCACCGGGACCACGGTGGCGGCCGGCCGTCGGACCGATGATTTCCGTCTCGATCTCGACGAAGTGGCCAGAGTGCTCGATGCCCACCAACCGGTGATCACCTTCCTGTGCTCGCCGAACAACCCGACCGGCCGGGCCGACCCGCCGGAGGTGATCGAATCGGTGATCGCCAGGGCACCGGGCCTGGTGGTGGTGGACGAGGCCTACGGCCAGTTCGCGCCATCGAGCGCGCTCGACATCTTGCGGGGTACCTCCGCGGGAGCGGCCCGCACGGTGGTGGTGCGAACGTTCTCGAAAACCTGGTCCATGGCCGGTGCCCGACTCGGCTACCTGGTCGCCACTCCCGAAGTGGTGGAGGCGTGTGAACTGGTGGCGCTTCCCTACCATCTCGACGCCGCCAAGCAACTGGCCGGGCGTCTGGCCCTGCGCTATGTCAGCGAGATGGAGACCCGGGTTGTCATGTTGACCGAGGAACGCGGACGCATCGCCGCCGCACTGGCCGAACTGCCGGTGGAGACATGGCCGTCTGAAGCCAATTTCATCCTGTTCCGGCCCACGAAGCGATCGGCCCGCCAGGTATGGACCGACCTTCTCGACAAGTCAGTGCTCGTGCGAGACTGTTCGGAGTGGCCGGGCGTCACCGGGTGCCTTCGGGTGACTGTCGGCCTACCCGGCGAGAACGACCGATTCTTAGAGGCCCTGAATGAGAGCTTGCGATGACCGACAACAGACCGACTGACACCACTACCAGCACTACTACTACCGGGACGTCTACCCATCGGACCGCGTCCATCAGCCGCGCCACCAAGGAGACCTCCATCGAGGTCACCTTGGACATCGATGGCACCGGGAATTCGGCGGTCACCACCGGCCTGCCCTTCTTCGACCACATGGTCAGCCAACTCGGCAAGCACGGCGGTTTCGACCTCACAGTGACGGCCCGGGGGGACCTTGAGGTCGACGCCCACCATACCGTGGAAGACGTGGGCATCACCCTCGGGGAAGTTCTGGCCAAGGCCCTGAGAGACAAGGCCGGCATCCGACGGTTCGGATCGATCAACCTGCCCCTGGACGAGGCGTTGGTCGAGGTCGCTCTCGACCTGTCGGGGCGTCCCTTCCTCACGTACGACGTCGACTTCGCCCCGGATGTGATCGCCCTGGGCACCCCACCGTTCGACCCGCAGTTGGCCGAGGAGTTCTGGCGGGCGTTCGCCACCGCCGCCGGGATCACCCTCCACATCCGCCTCCGCACCGGGAAGAACGCCCACCACATCATCGAGGCCTCCTTCAAAGGGGTGGCACGCGCCCTGCGTGACGCCGTTCGCCAAGAAGGCGCAGGGATTCCTTCCACCAAGGGGACCCTGTGACCCCCGGGCCACGCCTTTTGGGTTGTGGTGGCCCGACTGACTCGTGATTGCTGTCCTCGACTACGGCATCGGCAACCTGCGCTCGGCCGAAAAGGCGCTCCAGCACGTGGGGTCCGACGCTCGTCTGGTCAGTGACCCCGCCCGGGTGGCCGACGCCGAAGGCGTGGTGCTGCCCGGAGTCGGGTCGTTCGGGCCGTGTGCACGAGCCCTGCGTGATAGCGGACTCGAATCCGCCGCCCTCGATGCCATTGCCCGGGGCACCCCCTTTTTGGGGATCTGCATAGGGTTCCAGTTGCTCTACGAGGGCTCGGAAGAAGATCCCGGCCAGCCGGGTCTCGGGGTGCTCCCCGGGATGGTGCGTGCCCTGCCCCGAGGGGTCAAACACCCCCAGATGCAGTGGAACGTGCTCGACCGGGTAGCCGGCCACGAATCCGGCCTCTTGGCCGGGACGCCCGACCCGGCCTGGGTCTACTTCGTGCATTCCTTTGCCCCGGAGGTGACCTCCGACACCACCTCCACCTGTGACTACGGCGGCCCGATCACTGCGTCGGCGGAGCGGGGTTCGCTTTGGGGTACCCAGTTCCACCCCGAGAAGTCCGGTTCGGTCGGGCTCGGCATTCTGGGGAACTTCGCGCGCGAAGTTGCAAACACCAGGCCCGGGGTCTCGGCCCGCCCGGTGACCAGGCGACCGGCTCCGTCGGGCACCGATTCATAGTGGACCTTTATCCGGCCATCGACATCCGGGACGGCGCGGCAGTGCGGTTGGTCCAGGGGGATTTCGACCGACAGAGTGACTACGGGGACCCGCTGGTTCTGGCCCGTTCCTTTGCCGATGCTGGTGCCCCCTGGCTCCACGTGGTGGATCTGGACGCAGCCCGAACCGGCAGTCCGGTTAACCGGAGCACCGTGCTGGCCATCGTCGCGGCGGTGGAGGTTCCCGTGGAGACCGGTGGGGGAGTGCGAACCGACGGGGACATCGACGAGCTGTTGTCCGGCGGTGTCGCCCGGGTCATTCTCGGCAGTGCCGTACTCGATGACCCCGGGCTCGCCCTCCGTTCCGCCACCCGCCACCCGGGGCGGATCGCGGTGGGTCTCGACTACCGGATCGATGGCGATGGCCGGGCCGAGGTCGCCATCCGAGGTTGGGAAGAGCGGAGTGGTCGCATCCTGGCCGACCTGCTCGAAGAACTCGCCCAGGTGGATCTGTCCGCGGTGATCGTGACCGCCATCGATCGGGACGGGATGTTGCAAGGCCCTGACCTGGTCGGCCTGGCCGCGGTCCTGGAGGCGACAGCGCTTCCGGTGATCGCGTCGGGCGGGGTCGGCTCGGTAGAGGACATCCGGGAACTGGCAACCATGTCGGTACGGGCGGGAGGCTCGAAGCGACGCCTTACCGGCGCGATTTGCGGCAAGGCCCTGGTCGACGGGCGCATGACCGTAGAAGAAGGGGTGGCGGCGTGCGCACGGTGAGAGTCATCCCCTGTCTCGACGTGGACGCCGGGCGCGTCGTCAAAGGCATCCAATTCGTCGATCTGTTCGACGCCGGCGACCCGGTGGAGCTGGCTGCCCGCTACAACGCCCAGGGGGCCGACGAGCTGGTCTTCCTCGACATCACCGCATCCTCGGATCACCGCCAGACCATGGTCGACGTTGTCTCCCGCACCGCCGAGCAGGTATTCATCCCCTTCACGGTGGGCGGTGGCGTCCGGTCGGTCGAAGATGCCCGCCGGTTGTTGCGGGCCGGTGCCGACAAGGTGGGCATCAACACCGCGGCGGTGGAGCGACCGGAGCTGATCACCGAGATCGCCACGGAGTTCGGTGCCCAGTGCGTGGTGGTGGCCATCGATGCCCGCCGCCGCCCAGCCCCGGATGGCGATGGCGAAGGTGTGGCCTGGGAGGTGTTCACCCATGGAGGGCGCATTTCCACCGGCATCGACGCGGTCCATTGGGCGGAACGGTGCGCAACCATCGGCGCCGGTGAGATCCTGCTCACCTCGATGGACCGTGACGGCACCCGGGATGGATTCGACATCGCCCTCACCCGCCAAATTTCCGATCGTTGTCCGGTGCCCCTGATCGCCTCGGGAGGGGTAGGGGAGCTCGATCACCTGGTAGCCGGAGCGGTCGAAGGTGCGGCCGATGCCGTCCTGGCCGCGTCGATTTTCCATCTCGGCGAGTTCACGGTGGGGGAGGCTAAGGCCCACCTGGCCGCGGCCGGCGTGGCTGTCCGCCCGGCATGAAGGTCACCCGGGGGGGCCGGGAAGGGCATCCCAGCCGGCGTTGGTAGCCTGGGGTGGTGACTACCGGGACCCGAGTGACACCCAACATCTGCCGCGATGGCGCGGGAGACGGACCCAAACAACCCATCACCGTGCTGGCCGACCGCGTATTGGTACAGGTGGGGCAAGCCGAGGGGGAGCGTCGGTCCCGGTCAGGGATCTTGATTCCCGCCACCGCCCAGGTATCCCGCCGATTGGCGTGGGCCGAAGCGGTGGCCGTCGGCCCCCATGTCCGAACCATCAAGGTGGGGGACAACGTCTTGTTCAATCCGGAGGACCGGTTCGAAGTCGAGGTGCAGGGAGACGAGTACGTCATTCTGCGAGAGCGGGACATTCACGCGGTGGCCTCCACCCGCATCGACGGCGGCACCGGCCTCTATCTCTGAACGACGATTGACCTCAATGCCCAGATCCAGGGAGTACGTCTTGTGAGTACCACCGACCAACAGTCCAAATTCATCGCCACCCCCATCCCGTTCACCTCCGCCCAGCTGGCTGAGGTGGCCTATAACGCCGACGGATTGGTGCCGGCCATCGTCCAGGATGCCTCCGATCATGCCGTGCTCATGCTGGCGTGGATGAACGAGGATTCGCTGAGAAGGACGCTCGAGACCGGGCGTACCTGGTTCTGGAGCCGGAGCCGCAAGGAGTATTGGTGCAAGGGCGAGACTTCCGGCGATCGCCAGTACGTGCGTAGCCTCAGCTACGACTGTGACGGTGACACCTTGCTCATCGTGGTCGACCAAGAGGGAAAGGGTGCCTGCCATACCGGCAACCGCACCTGTTTCTACCGCTCCTTCGGCGATCCATCCGCGGACGCATGACCGACTCTGGCTCCGGGCCGGGTGAGGACGGATTCCGGTCGTTGGCGGCCAAACACCGGATCGTCCCGGTGTGGCGGGAACTGATCGCCGATACCATCACCCCGGTGGGGGCATTCCTCCAGATTGTGGGCACCGGTAACAATGTCGGGTTTTTGCTCGAATCGGTGGAGGGGGGAGAACGCTGGGGTCGCTACTCCTTTGTGGGCCGTAATCCTTTGGCCACCGTCACCGCGGTGGGCGACGTGGTCACCACCGCCGGCCCCCTCGACCTCGACGCGGTGACCGACAACGCGGTCACCGGGGACAGGGGTGTGCTCGTGGCCATGGAGGCGATCCTCAACGCCTTCGAATCACCCGATCTCCCCGATCTACCCCCTCTCCACGCCGGGTTGGTCGGGTACCTGGGCTATGACGTGGTGCGCGAGGTCGAGCACCTCCCGGACACCCCCCGGGACGATCTGGGTCACCCCGACGCCATCCTGGCCGTCATCGGCCAGCTGGCGGCCTTCGACCACTGGCGTCAGCGGGTGGTCCTCATCGACAACGTGGTGATCGATCCTTCGTGGGGCGCTGACGAGATGGACGCGGCTCATGCCGCCGCCCAGGGGCGTTTGGACGAACTCGCGGCCGACTGTTTCCGCCCGCTCGACGAACCGGCTCGTCTACTGCCGATGAAAACCGGTGCCCCTACCGACGTAGTGCGCACCATGTCGGACAATCTCTACGAAGATGCGGTGCGGGTGGCCAAGGAGCACGTCACCGCCGGGGACGTGTTTCAGGTCGTGCTGTCACAACGGTTCGATCTCCCGTGCCTGGGGGTCGACCCCTTCGACGTCTACCGGGTGCTCCGACTGGTCAACCCGAGTCCCTATCTGTATTTCCTCCGATTCCCCGAGGTCACGGTGGTGGGTGCCTCCCCTGAGCCGATGGTGCGTCTCCGGGACGGCACTGTGACGTCCCGGCCCATCGCCGGATCGCGACCCCGGGGCCGGAGCCCGGAGGAGGACCTGCGCCTCCAGGGTGAGCTGGCGGAAGATCCGAAGGAAGTGGCCGAACACGTGATGCTGGTGGATCTGGCCCGCAACGACGTGGGCCGGGTGGTGTCGTTCGGGACCGAGCAGCTCGACGAGATGATGGTGGTGGAGTGCTACAGCCACATCATGCATCTCACCTCTCAGGTTTCGGGGAGTCTGGCTCCGGGCAAAGGGCCCATCGACGTGCTGCGGGCGACATTGCCGGCCGGCACCCTCTCCGGGGCACCCAAGGTGAGGGCGATGCAGATCATCGATGACCTCGAGCCGACCAAGCGGGGGATCTATGGGGGAGTGGTCGGGTATCTCGACTTCTCGGGGAATCTCGACACCGCCATAGCCATTCGCACCATGACCGTGGATCCTGATGGTCGTGCCTCGGTCCAGGCCGGCGCGGGGATTGTGGCGGACAGCGATCCGGCGTCGGAGAATGCCGAGTGCGCGCACAAGGCGGCAGCCATGCTCTCGGCGGTGGCCATGACCAGGGCGTCGGCATCGACCGGGGATACGCCGTCGACCAGAGAGATGTCGGTGACCAGGGCAGTGAGTGGAATGGGGGCTGATCGATGAGTGTGGCTTCGGATGAAACGTTGACAATCGGATACGACGCCTTGCGTACCTCGGTGGCCGCCCACCGGATCGACCGCGACATCGTGCGGGTAGCGGGGCCGGATGCGGTGAGCTACCTGCAAGGACAGTGCAGCCAGGACGTGGCCGGCCTGGCTGTGGGAGGAACAGCCGAGGCGCTGCTTCTCAGCCCCCAGGGGAAGATGGACGCGTTTGTAAGGGTGAATCGCACGGGGGACGACCAATTCGTCATCGACACCGACGGCGGATTCGGCGAGGCAGTGAAGACCCGATTGGAGCGGTTCCGCCTTCGGGTAAAGGTGGAGTTGGAATTGCTGGCATGGGAGTGCATGGCCGTGCGCGGCCCCGGCGCCGACCCGATCAAGGTGGTGACTGCGTCCGTGGCCGGCGATCCGTCGGTGCTACGCCTCCCTGTCGCCTGGCCCGGGTTCTCGGGCTTCGACCTGCTGGGCCCGGCGACCGCAGGTGGAAGCACGCCCGACGCCTGGGTGGGGGAAGGGGTGGTGCGTTGTAGTGACGACGCCTGGGAGGCGGCACGCATCGAAGCCGGGCTTCCCCTCAACGGGCGCGAAATCAACGATTCGACCATCGCCGCGGAAGTCGGGTTGGTGGACAGGGCGGTGTCGTTCACCAAGGGGTGCTTCACCGGTCAGGAGCTGGTGGCCCGCCTTGACTCCCGGGGTTCGAAGGTCGCGCGGAAGCTGGCCGGTCTGGTGATCGCTTCCGAGTCGGGTGACAGCGGGAGTGGCCGCGGCGGCCTTCCTCCGCTTGGGGCGGCGGTATGGACCTCTGATGGCGGGCACGAGGTCGGCCACCTGACCTCGGTGGCCTGGTCTCCCCTCTTCGGTTCACCGGTGGCCCTGGCCACCCTCCATCGGCGGGTGACGCCGCCCGAGACGGTTTCCGTGCGGTGGGAGAGTGGCGGCGCCGCCCATCAGTTGGATGCCGAGGCCCGCGCCCTGCCGCTCGTCGAGGAGGGGACCTCATAGATCCGATGGCGCGCAGGCAACGCCGGCACCCTCCCGCGGACAACATCGCCATATTGGGGCCATGACCCATGAGCTGGCCACCCTGGTCCCACCCGATGGTTGGCCGAGGGTGCCGGCATCGCAGGCCGTCACCTTCTTGTCGTCGAGGACGTCGTCACCTCCGGAGGCCAGATCGCGATGTCGGTGCGCGCCCTCCGGGACCTTGGAGCCATCGTCGACCGGGCACTGTGCGTTGTGGACCGCCAAGAAGGCGGACGCGACAACCTGGCGGGTCTGGGTGTGGAGTTGCACTCATTGCTCACCCGCATGAACTCGATCAGGCCAACGGCCAGCATTGAGTCTGACGGGTCCCCACCCAGTGTCTCTGGGCCGTCGCGGCTTGGTACATGCCGTGGTACGTTGCCAAATCTCAAGGCGGCCTGTCGCCTTGCGTATAGTTGCGTAGAGCGACACCCTTGGCCCGGCGATGGCCCGGGGGACGACGACACCACTGGAGGAGGACCGTGACCCGAGGCCGTAAGGAGAACGACAAGGGAACCGGACGGATCCAGGCGATGGGAGGCGACACCCTCCAGTTGGTCGTCGATTACGTCAAGCAGGAGACCCTCCAGCCGTTGAAGGGCCTGGGACGGTTCATCGTGTTCGGTGTGGCCGGATCGGTGGCGTTGGGGATCGGCCTGGTGATCCTGGCCGTGGGTTTCCTCCGCGTGTTACAGGGTGAGACGGGAAGCACGTTCACCGGCAATTGGTCGTGGGCTCCTTACCTGATCTGCACAGTGGCCGTGTTGGCGATCGCCACGGTGGCGGTGGCTGCCATCAGCCGGGGACAGGGCAAGCGACAGGTTGAACGACATAAGGAGACCGCATGAGCCCCGAAAGCTCAACCATCACCCGCGCCGATCTAGAGGCACGCTTCCGCGAGCTCAATGGCGAGGTCGCCACCGAAGTTGAATCTGCCCGGTCCAAACTGTTGGCCGTCGGAGCTGCAGCCGCAGTGGTGGTGCTCGCCATCGCCTATATGGCCGGTCGGCGACGTGGCCGCAGTCGTTCGGCAGTGGTCGAGGTCCGGCGGATCTGAAGACGTGGAGCGCCTCCTTCGCTATTTCCTGAAGAACGGATTCCGCCGCGGCTTTCGCGGTGAACATCCGGTGTGGTTCGTGATCGGGGCATCAGCCTGGTTGCTCATCCGCGCCCGCCGACGCGACGATGACGTTATCTACCGGACGGTTCTGCTTCCCGGTGAACGGCTGGTGGTGGAGACCAGGAACCCTGGCGACGCCAAGCTGTCCGGCGATTGACAACGGTGGGCAGCGACGACGGGCGCTCAATTCTCGTGGACGGCGAGCGGGTACTTTTGGTCGACGCAAAAGAGCGTCAGTATCTGATCACCCTGCGGGCGGGGACCTCGTTCCACACCCACATGGGCATCATCGCCCACGATCACCTGATCGGTGCGTTCGAGGGGTCCACCGTTGTGGGCAGCACCGGGCGGCGCTTCTTGGTGGTCCGGCCGACCTTGGCCGATGTTGTACTGAAAATGCCTCGCGGCGCCCAGGTGATCTACCCCAAGGACCTGGCCGCCATCATGGTTTTGGCGGATATTGCCCCGGGTGTGAGCGTTCTCGAGGCGGGCGTGGGGTCCGGGGCGTTGTCAATGGCCCTATTGCGGGCCGGCGCCGATGTGGTCGGTTACGAGTTGCGCGAAGACTTTGCCGACCGGGCCCGGACAAACGTGGAGGCCCTGGTGGGGGAGCAGGCCCCCTACCGGGTTGAGATACGCGACATCTACGAGGGAATCGACGAACGGGGCCTCGACCGGATAGTCCTCGATCTTCCGGAACCGTGGAGGGTGCTGCCCCACGCGGAAGTGGCCATGCGCCCAGGGGGCATTCTCTGCTCTTATCTCCCCACCATCAATCAGACCTCACAGCTGCGCAACGCACTCGCCCACACCTCATTCGGTATGGCGGCCACCGTCGAGGTGCTCTATCGGACGTGGCACGTGGAAACCCGGTCGGTGCGACCTGACCATCGCATGGTGGGACATACCGGGTTTCTCACCACCGCGAGACTGTTGGTGCCGGATCCTGACCGATCCCCTTATAACGCCAAGAAGTACGAGACAGCCGGCGATGCCGAGTCACCCAGCGAGCCCGGATTGGTCTCCACGGAGTTTTGAGCGCAAGTGATGTACCCCGGTCTCTTCGGTGAGGTACCCCGGACCACTCAGCTCTGTTCGATGAAGATGCACTCACCGGGGCACTCTTCGGAGGCCTCGACCACGGCATCCTCGAGCTCGGCGGGCACACCGGCCATACCGGCCGAGCCACCCGGCTCGTTCTTCACGTCGGCGCCTTCCTTCACGTAGGCAAGTCCGTCGTCCAACAGAGTGAAGACGGCCGGAGCGATCTCCTCGCAGAGGCCATCTCCGGTGCAGAGATCCTGGTCGATCCAGACCTTCATCAGTTGCAACTCTCCTACGTACATTTTGGTCCACATGCATGCGGACGACCGACAGGGCAGTTCCTGCGGGTTGACAGCGCCAACCGCCCGCCATCGGTCCCCCAGGGGGGCCTGCAACCCGTGGGGACCATGCTATCCCGAACTGCGGTTGGCCCAAGTTGATACTCGGTCAGCTGGCGGGCCCGGGCTTCCGGGTGCCGCTTGATCCGCCCAGGTGCCGGTGTATGGTCGCCAATTAGGAGTCTAGACATGCGAGGTGATCCCGACGACTGATCCCGACGACGAAGTGGGCCAGCATCGAGCTGGCGATGGGATGGGGACCGACGATCTCGCCACCCTGCGCCTCCGCGCCCAGGAGGCCGAGGAAGAGGTCACCCTGCTCAGGCGCCGCCTCCAGGAGAGCCCACTTCGGGTCCAGACCCTCGAGGAGAAATTGCTCGAGACGAAGGGCCAGCTGGCCCAGGCCATCTCCCAGAACGAGAAGCTGACGTTCACACTGCAGACGGCGAAGGAGCACATCACCAACCTCCGCGAGGAAGTGGAGAAGCTCACCCAACCTCCGGCGGCCTATGGCACGTTCCTCGGAACCAATGACGACGGGTCGGTCGACGTATTTTCGGGAGGTCGGAAGATGCGGGTGTCGCTGCACCCCGAGATCGGGCTCGGTGACCTGCAACGGGGGAACGAGGTCGTCCTCAACGAATCACTCAATGTGGTCCTGGCCCGGCAAGGCGAAGGGTCGGGTGAAGTGGTGGTGCTGAAAGAATTGCTCGAGGGCGGACGCCGCGCCCTTATCTACAGCCGCGCCGACGAAGAGCGGGTGGTGGAGCTCTCCGACGCACTCATCGGGGTGAAACTCCGCGCCGGGGATACCATCCTGATGGAGTCCCGTACCGGTCTGTTGGTGGAGAAGCTCGCCCGTCCTGAAGTCGAGGAACTCGTCCTCGAGGAGGTGCCCGACGTCACCTATGCCGATGTCGGCGGACTCGATTCCCAGATCGAGGCGATCACCGATGCCGTCGAGCTTCCCTATCTCCACCGCGAGCTGTTTGCCGAGCACAAGTTGCCGGCACCCAAGGGGATTCTGCTCTACGGCCCGCCCGGTTGTGGGAAGACGCTGATCGCCAAGGCGGTGGCCAATTCGTTGGCCAAGAAGGTCGCCCAGGTGACCGGCAATACCAATACCCGCAGCTATTTCCTGAATATCAAAGGGCCCGAGCTCCTGAACAAGTACGTCGGGGAAACCGAGCGTCAGATTCGCCTGGTCTTCCAACGGGCCCGGGAGAAGTCGGAAGAAGGAGTTCCGGTCATCGTCTTCTTCGACGAGATGGACTCACTCTTCCGAACCCGGGGCACCGGCATCAGCTCGGACATGGAATCGACCATCGTGCCCCAGTTGTTGGCGGAGATCGACGGGGTGGAGACCTTGCGCGATGTCATCGTCATCGGAGCATCGAACCGTGAGGATTTGATCGACCCCGCCATCCTTCGCCCTGGTCGCCTGGACGTCAAAATTCGCATAGAGCGACCGAACGAAGTGGCAGCAGCACAGATCTTCGCCAGGTATCTGACCCCGGATCTCCCGCTCGACGCCGAGGAGGTTCGCACCCGGGGAGGGGGTGACCCGGCCAAGGCCACCCAGGCCATGATCGAGGCGACAGTGGCCGAAATGTACCGGGACGATGAGGAGAACCGATTCCTCGAGGTCACCTACCAGAACGGCGACAAAGAAGTCCTCTATTACCGAGACTTCTCCTCCGGCGCCATGATCGAGAACATTGTTCGCCGGGCCAAGAAGCTGGCCATCAAGCGGGCCATCGCCGGAACCGGCCGGGGCATTCGCATGGACGACCTCTTCGAGTCGATCCGCCAGGAGTACAAGGAGAACGAGGATCTCCCGAACACCACCAACCCCGACGATTGGGCGAAGATCTCCGGAAAGAAGGGCGAGCGAATCGTCTACATCCGCACGCTCATCAGCGAGGATCGAGGAACCAAGGGTGGCCGGTCAATCGAGCGGGTGGGCACCGGTCAGTATCTTTAGGCTGAAGTGAGGATAGGGTCGGCGCGTGGCCATCCCGAAGGTCTGCGGCATCGAGACCGAGTACGGCATCCATGTGGAAAACGGCGATCCCAACCCGATTGCTGCCTCATCGGTGCTCATCAACGCCTATGCCCAGGACATCGTCCGGCAACAGACCGGTTGGGATTTTGAAGACGAGTCCCCGGGGAATGACGCCCGGGGGTACGCCCGAGAGGGATCGATGCCACCCGAGGTGGAGACCCACCTGTTGAACACCGTGCTCACCAATGGGGCGCGGTTCTATGTCGACCATGCTCATCCGGAGTTCTCCACTCCCGAATGCGCCAATGCCCTGGAATGCGTGCGATACGACCGGGCCGGCGAGCAGATCCTCATCAGATCAATGGTGGCTGCGAACTCGGCAGTCCCCGACGGCCGTCGCTTCATCGTCTACAAGAACAATTCCGACGGGAAGGGCAATTCGTACGGGACCCATGAGAATTATCTGATGGACCGGGCCACACCCTTTGACCGGATCGTCCATGGGATCACCCCTCATTTCGTGGCCCGGCAGATCTTTACCGGAGCGGGGAAAGTGGGATCAGAGACCCCGACCCACGACGGTCGCCAGGTCGACTTCCAGATCACCCAGCGGGCCGAGTTCTTCGAAGAACGGGTCGGGCTCGAGACAACCCTCAAGCGACCCATCATCAACACCCGGGATGAACCGCACGCCGATCCCCACCGCTACCGTCGCCTCCACGTCATCGTCGGTGACGCCAACCTGGCCGAGGTGGCATCCCTCCTCAAGGTGGGCACCACGTCGCTGGTACTGGCCATGATCGAGGACGACATCACCGGGGACCGCGATCTCGACCTGGCTGACCCGGTGCGGGCCATGCACCAGGTATCGCTCGATCGGACATTCAGCCACGCCTTGGAGATGTCCGACGGCACCACGGCCACTGCACTGGAGATCCAGTGGGAGCTGTTCTCGTTGGCCCGAAAGTATGCCGAGGACCGAGGCCTCGAATGCATGGGCGAGGAGGGAGTGGGCGAGGAGGTCCTCCGCCGATGGGAGATGGTGCTCCATGGGCTTGAAACCGACCCGATGTCCCTGGCCCGTCAACTCGATTGGGTGGCCAAGCTGCGCCTCCTCGAGGCCTATCGGGAGCGCCACGGGTGTGGGTGGGACGATCATCGGTTGGCGGCCATGGATCTGCAGTATCACGACCTTCGCCCCGAGCGGTCGCTCTTCGCCCGACTCGACACTGAAAAGTTGATCGATGAGCAATCGGTGATCAGCGCCATTACCGAGCCCCCGCGGAATACCCGGGCCTGGTTCAGGGGGCAGTGTCTGACCAAGTGGCCGGCGGAAGTGGTCACGGCCAACTGGGATTCGCTGGTCTTCGACCTCGGCACCGACCCCTTGCGACGCGTCCCTATGATGGACCCTCTACGAGGCACGGCCGATCACGTGGACGAACTATTGCAGCAGAGTGCAACTCCGTCGGAGTTGTTGGACCGGCTGAGCAGCTAGGGAGAGTGGCAGATGGCTGAACGAGAATTGAAGAAGAAGAGCACCGGTACCGACCACGCCAAAGAATCGGTGGAGGAGGTGCCCGCCACGTCGGACAAGGGCGAGAAGCTGAAGGCTGAGCTGGATGACCTCCTCGACGAGATCGATGAGGTACTCGAAGACAATGCCGAGGAGTTCGTGCGCAACTACGTACAGAAGGGCGGCGAGTAGATCCGGTGACGTTGCCGTTCTTTACCCCATTGGATGATCCCGGTCCCGACTTCGCCGGACTCATCCGCCGACTTCAGATCCCGATGCGTGCTCCCGCCAACATTGGCAGTCCCCAGGCGCCCATGGGTGCTGGAGGGCCCGGAGGCTCCGAATACCGTCACGGCACCACTGTGGTGGCCCTCCGGTTCGCCGACGGCATTGTGATGGCCGGCGACCGCCGGGCCACTGAAGGTCATGCCATCGCCCACCGTGCCATGGAGAAGGTCTTTCCCGCTGACCGCTTCTCGGCGGTGGCCATCGCCGGGGCCGCCGGACCCGCGGTGGAGATGGTCCGCCTGTTCCAGACCCAGCTCGAGCACTACGAAAAGGTGGAAGGGGTCGTGCTCAGCCTGGAGGGGAAGGCCAACCAGCTGGGCCAGATGGTGCGTGAGCACCTTCCCATGGCCATGCAGGGGTTGGGAGTGGTACCGCTCTTCGCCGGATACGACCTGGCCCGCAGTACCGGCCGTATCTTCACCTACGACGTCACCGGTGGCCATTACGAGGAGACCGAGCACAATGCCACCGGATCGGGGGGACGCGACGCCCGGACAACAATCAAACTTGGCTACCGGATGGGAATGGCTCGGGATGACGCGGTCGAACTGGCGGTCCAGGCCCTCTTTGAGGCTGCCGACGAGGATTCGGCCACCGGAGGTCCTGATCTGGTGAGAGGCATTTATCCGTTGGTGGCCACTGTGACCGCCGCCGGCTTTGAATCGGTCACCGAAGAGGAAGTGGCACTTCGGTTCGCCACGCTGATCGAACGTCGACGGGTGGAGGGTCGCGAACCATGACAATGCCGTACTACGTGGCCCCCGAACAGGTCATGAAAGACCGTGCCGAGTATGCCCAAAAGGGAATCGCCCGCGGACGATCGCTCATTGCCAGCACCTATGCGGAGGGAATCGTCATCGTGGCGGAGAACCCCTCGCGGTCGCTCCACAAAGTCAGCGAGATCTACGACCGCATAGCCTTTGCCGGAGTGGGAAAGTACAACGAGTTCGATCAGCTGCGGGTCTCGGGTGTTCGCCACGCCGACACCAAGGGCTACGCCTACAGCCGTGAGGACGTCGACGCCCGTTCGTTGGCCAACCTGTACGCGCAGTACCTCGGTCAGGTCTTCACCCACGAGATGAAGCCGCTGGAGGTCGAGATTCTGGTGGCCGAGTTGGGCACCGAGCTGCATCCGAACCAGCTCTACCACATCGCCTATGAGGGAACCATCACCGACGAGGATCGGTACGCGGTGCTCGGAGGTGAGACCGAGGCGATCGCCCAAGAAGTCGAATCCGGGTGGGTGGAGAATTGGTCGCTTTCGGCCGCCCTCCAGGCCACGGTGGGAGCCTTGGCCGGAGCCGAACGGACGCTGGTTGGCAAGGATCTCGAGGTGGCGGTCCTCACCGAGGGAAGTGGCCGGCGCTCCTTCCATCGCCTGATGGACACCGAACTGGACACTCTGCTGACGTAGTCCGGAGTCGGAGTATCCGCCAGGTCGGACACCGTCCGTTGGGATCCGGCGAGCGCACGGTACCGTGAGGGCATGGACAAGCGTATCTTCGGCTTGGAGAACGAATACGGGGTCACCTGCACGCTACGCGGGCAACGCCGGCTCAGCCCAGATGAAGTCGCCCGCTATCTGTTCCGACGGGTGGTCAGCTGGGGACGGTCCTCCAATGTGTTCCTCGAGAATGGTGCGCGTCTCTATCTCGACGTGGGCAGCCATCCGGAGTACGCCACTCCCGAGTGCGACGATATCGCCGAGCTGGTCGTCCACGACAAGGCGGGGGAGTGGATCCTGTCATCGTTGGTAGAGGGGGCGGAGACCCGTCTACAAGAAGAGGGCATCCGTGGCGACATCTACCTGTTCAAGAACAACACCGATTCGGCCGGAAACTCCTACGGGTGCCACGAGAACTATCTGACCAGCCGGAAGGATGACTTCGCGCACTACACCGAGGTGCTCATTCCGTTTCTGGTCAGTCGACAGATCTACGCCGGCGCCGGCAAGGTTCTCCAAACTGCCCGTGGCGCGGTGTTCTGTCTGAGCCAGCGGGCCGAGCACATCTGGGAAGGCGTTTCCTCGGCCACCACCCGGAGTCGCCCGATCATCAATACTCGGGACGAACCGCATGCCGATGCCGAAAAGTACCGGAGGCTCCACGTGATCGTGGGCGACTCCAATATGAGTGAGTACGCGACGTTTCTGAAGGTGGGCACCACCAGCATCATGCTCAGGATGCTCGAGGACCCGGCGACGGTACTGCCCGACCTCACCCTGGAGAATCCGATCAGGGCCATCCGTGAGATCAGCCATGACATCACCTGTCGTCATGCCGTGCGTTTGGCCAATGGTCGGGAGATGAGCGCACTCGACATGCAAGCCGAGTACCTGCAACGGGCGTTGAAATTCCGTGACCGGCAGGGTCTGTCCTCCCAGGAGGACCGGGCCCTCGATATGTGGGAGCACTGCCTCAAGGGCCTGGGGTCTGACCCGCTGTCACTGCACCGCGAGTGTGACTGGGTGGCCAAGTATCGGCTCATCGATAGCTACCGCCATCGCCATCAACTGCCGCTCAACAGCCCGGCGGTGTCGTTGCTCGATCTGCAGTACCACGATGTGGATCGCACTCGGGGGCTCTACTATCGGCTGCAGCGCCACGATCAACTCGATCGGATCTGCGAGGACGCCGATATCGCCGCGGCCATGTCCATACCCCCCCAGACAACCCGGGCGCGGCTTCGAGGCGAATTTGTGCGCAAGGCGAAGGAACGCCGACGGGACTTCACGGTCGATTGGGTTCACCTAAAGCTCAACGATCAGGCGCAGCGGACGGTGCTGTTGAAAGACCCGTTCAAGTCCAAAGATGACCGGGTGGACAAGCTGATCGCCGGCTTGTGAGGCACACGGGTCACCGTGCACTAGGGTCCACCGATTGTGACTACCGAATCTTCCGGCACATCGACGACAACGTCTGGTGCCCAACCGCGTAGATCGGGCTCGGTCGGGCGTTGGTTGATCGAGTGGGCGATCATCCTGGTGCTGGTGGTCGGGTTCACGTTCATTCTGCGGATGTTCGTGATCCAGACCTTCTCGATTCCCTCGGGATCGATGCTTCCCACCCTGCACGTCGGTGATCGCATCATCGTCAATAAGTTGAGCTATGACTTCCACGGAGTGCACCGGGGGGACATCGTGGTCTTCAAACGGCCACCGCTCGAGGCGCAGAACTATGCCGATCTGGTAAAGCGGGTCGTCGGGCTCCCGGGCGAAACCATCTCGACGGTGAACGGAAACGTCTACATCAATGGAAAGCCGCTCTCCGTACCGTGGCTTCCGACAGGGCCCCAGAGTTTTACCGGGCCGCTGGCGTCTAATGCTCATCAACAGTTCAATATGCCGGGTCCCGTGAAGATACCGGACGGCTCTTATTACGTGATGGGGGACAACCGGACGGACTCCGAGGACAGCCGTTTCTTCGGACCGATTCCGGAGTCGCTCATCGTGGGTCGAGCCGTTGCCGTGGTGTGGCCTGTGGGCCAACTCAAGGGCCTCTGACGCCTGATCCGGCCACTTCCCGGGCTGGGGGGAGGGGTAGCCGCCTCAAACGTGGTGGTCGCCGGTACACTCGACAACGTGCCGTTCCTCAGTCCCGCCAAGTTGTTGATCATTCTCGTGGTGGCTCTGGTCGTGCTCGGACCCGACAAATTGCCCAAGGTGGCCAAGCAGATCGGCGGGCTCTGGGGGGACTTCCGTAAGTTCCGTGAACGCCTGGAAACCGACGTACGGGGGTCGTTCCCCGACCTGCCGTCGACCGACAAGATCGCCCAGGCGGTCCGGTCCCCCCTGGCCTTCCTCGGCACCCTGGCGGATACCCACCAGTCGGAGAATGGCACGACATCCGTAGTGAGCGACAGTTCCGATTCAGTTGATACTTTGGGGGACGCTGTCCATCCGTCGGGGAGTAGCAACCGGCCCTCGGGAACCGTGTGGCCGGAAGAGGAGAGACCCGGTACCCCGGCTGATGCCTCAGCCAATTCCGGAGGTGTGGTCCACCGGGTACGCGTATCCGGCGTTGTCGTCCCCGATGACCCCGGCATGAACTAGTCACGTCAGATCACGGATCACCGGCGGCTCGAGGACGAACACGATGGCTATCAGCCTGAAGCGGCGTAACGACACAACATCCAAGCCCGAATCCATGACACTTGTGGAGCACCTGACGGAGCTCCGACGTCGGGTGTTGGTGTGCGCGCTGGCGTTCATCGTGGCCGCAACGGTGGCCTTCATCGTCTACAACCCGATTCTCGCCTTCTTGAAGGAGCCGTACTGCCAGACGGCACCACACCACTGCGCCTTCTACATCACCGGGCCGCTCGATGGCCTGTCGTTGAGGGTGAAGATCTCCGCCTACGGCGGACTCTTTGCCGCATCACCGGTCCTCTTATGGGAATTGTGGCGCTTCATCACCCCGGGATTGAATCCGAAAGAGAAGAAGTATGCGGTGCCGTTCATCACCGCGTCGATTGTGCTCTTCTCGCTCGGATGCCTGGTCGCCTACGAGACGTTTCCCCATGCCCTCAAGTTCCTCGATTCGGTCGGGGGCCCGAGCCTCAACCAGATCCTCGACCCGACCAAATATTTGAGCCTGATCGTCTTGTTGATGACGGTCTTTGGCCTCACCTTCGAGTTTCCGGTTCTTCTGGTGTCGTTGGAGGTGGCGGGCGTGTTGACGCCAAAACAGCTGTCCTCGTGGCGTCGGTGGGCCATTGTGCTAATCGTGGTGGTGGCGGGAGTGGTCACCCCCAGCTCAGATCCGTTTTCGATGATGGCCCTGGCCGTTCCCCTGTATATCTTCTACGAGGCGTCGATCATCATCGGTAAGATCATCCGTCGGTGACTTCCGGGCAGGCCGGAGGTCGGTTTCGGGGTGCCGATGGAGCCGATGAGCATGGCCTCCGGGCCCGCTTCGAATCCGGTCTCGGATTTCCTCTTGACGGGTTTCAACACGAGGCCATGGATGCCATCGAGCGCGGGGAATCGGTGCTGGTGTCGGCTCCCACCGGATCGGGCAAGACGATCATCGCCGACTACGCCGCGGCCAGGGCGCTGGACCACGGGGGCAAGGCGTTCTACACCACACCCCTGAAGGCCCTGTCCAACCAGAAATTCTCGGAATTGGCCGATCGGTACGGAGCCCGCCGGGTGGGCCTGTTGACCGGGGACGTGTCCTACCAGTCACAGGCTCCGATCGTGGTCATGACCACGGAAGTCCTGCGGAACATGCTGTTCGCCCGCTCTTCGATGCTTGATGACCTGGCCGTCATCGTCCTCGACGAGGTGCACTACCTCCAAGATCCGTATCGCGGGTCGGTGTGGGAAGAAATTCTGATACTGACGCCGCCGGACGTGTCCTTCATCAGCCTGTCGGCCACCGTCAACAATGCGAAGGACTTCGGGGCCTGGCTCACCTCGGTGCGAGGAACCACCCACGTGGTGGTCGAAACCCATCGACCGGTCACCCTCCAGCATCATTACGCCGTGGCTGAGCGGGGCAGTGACCGGATCAGCGTGTTCCCCCTCTTCCGCCAAGGAAAGCCCAATCCCGACGGCCTTCGTCTCGACGAACGCCGACATCGCAATGCCCGACATCGCTTTCGAACGCCACGGCGCACCGAGGTTGCCGAGTATCTGTCTGACGCGGGCATGCTGCCGGCCATCACCTTTATTTTTTCCCGGGCCGCCTGTGACGACGCCACCCGACAGTGCCTTCAGGACGGTCTCCGACTGACAAACCCCCAAGAGCGAGAACGCATACGCGAGCTCACCGAGGAGGCGGTGGAGCGGTTGTCCGATGATGATCTTCGGACTCTCGGATATGGACAGTGGTCGGCCGCCCTCGAAGCCGGGATCGCGCCTCACCACGCCGGTCTGGTGCCGGCCTTCCGCCGGGCGGTGGAACACTGCTTCTCGGAGGGCCTGCTCAAACTGGTGTTCGCCACCGAAACCTTGGCCCTCGGAATCAATATGCCGGCCCGCACGGTGGTGGTGGAGCGGTTCGCCAAGTTCCGGGGCAGGGACACGTCGGCGTTGACGGCGGGGGAGTACCAACAACTGACCGGGCGGGCCGGACGACGGGGCATCGACACCGTCGGTCATGCGTTCATCCTCTGGTCCCACGCCACCACGTTCGCCACGGTGGCCGCCACCGCCTCGGCCCCACCGCCCGACCTCACCTCGTCCTTCCATCCCACCTACAACCTGGCGGTCAATTTGGTCAGGCGCTGGGACAGAGAGGAGGCGCACAGCCTGCTGGCCGCCTCTTATGGGCAGTGGCAGGCCCCTCCGGACTCGGTGTCACTCCCGGCCCAACTCGACCGCCGCCTGGCCGTACTGGAGTCGCGGGGCTATATCGACGGTTGGCGGATTACCGGCGCCGGGAGTGTCCTGGCCGGTATCTACCACGAGTCCGATCTGCTGGTATCGGAAGCGCTGAATGCCGGGATCTTCGATGGTTTGGAACCGGCACTTCTGGCCGGCGTGGTCTCTGGGCTCACCTTCGAGGCTCGGCGGGCCGAAGAGGACCCGGATGGCCCGCGGCAACGGCTGGTGGCGGAGCGTCTGAGCGCCCTTGAGGCCATGGCTGGCGACCTGAGAACGGAGGAGCGCCGCCACGGGCTCAGGAGGACCAGGCGCCCTGATCCGGGCCTGGCTCGCTCGGTGGTGGCCTGGGCCCAGGGAGGGCTGTTGTCGTCGGTCCTGCGCCACAACGATGTGGCCCCGGGAGACTTTGTGAGGAACATTCGCCAACTGGTCGATCTGGTCCGCCAGTTGGCCCAGGTGGCACCGGATCCGGGCACCGCCGAAGCCGCCAACCTGGCGGTGGCCCTCCTTCGCCGCGGAGTGGTGGCCGCCGATGATCCTGTTCCAGTGGGGTCCGCGCCTGATGGGTCGGTGCCGTCCTAGTGTGATCGGGGCATGTTCCCCTACGCCGTTGAGACCTTTAGCGCCGACGAAGAAGACATTCTCCGCCGGTATGTCACCAACCTCGACCTACCGGTGTTCGCCCTGGTCAATCTGCCCGAGGTGGTAAAAGGCGCACTGTTTGCCCGGTATTCGCGCTCTCCCAAGAGCCTGCGCCGGCTGTTTCTGGACGAGTTCGTGGGCGAGTTGGACATCTCCGGGGATGCCTCGGTGGATGCCACGGTAGGAGTGGAACGGGCTGAACAACTCTACGAAAAGGTGTTTTTCGAGTACGGCGATGATTCGGTGGCTCAGCTCGGCGGGGTGCACCTGGCCTGCGAGCAGGCCTCCAATGTCCTCACCAAGGTCCTCGAGTGGGGGAGGCTGATGGCCTACCTCGAGCAATCCACCCGGTATATCGGCTACGACAACCGACTCTCCACCGGGCACTACCGGTACTACCGGGACCCGGGCCTGCTCGACTCTTCCTTGGGCGCCCGTTACGTGGGTGACATGGACCGTATGTTCGACACCTACGCCGAACTCCTGGTGGAGGTCCAGGCCTGGCTGACCAAGCGGCATCCGCGCCAGGCCGGCGACTCGGATTTCGTCCACCGACAGGCAGTGAGGGCCAAGGCCCTCGATTCCCTGAGGGGCCTGCTCCCTGCCGGGTCGCTGTCCAATGTGGGTGTGTACGGCACCGGGCAGTCCTACGAGATGTTGTTGCTACGGATGCGGTCACATCCACTCCCCGAAGCCCGCCGGTACGCGGACATGATGCTCGATGAACTCCGCAAGGTCATTCCGTCGTTTTTGCAACGGGTGGATCGGGCTGAGCGGGGAGGGGCATGGTCGGCCTATCTCGAGAAGACCCGCACCGACACCGGACGGCTGGTGGAAACGTTCTTTCCCGATCTGTGCGTGGCCGATGACGATCCGATCAGGGGGCCCTCGGGCGCACCTTCGGTCACCCTGCTCGATTTCGATCCCGATGGTGAGGAGAAGGTGATTGCCGCCATCTGTGCGCCACTCACCAGCCGACCGGAAGAAGAGGTGCGCCGCCGGGTCGGACTGCTGGGGGTCGAGGACCGCCGGTCATTGCTGCGTTCGTATGTGGGGGATCGCACCAACCGGCGCCATCGACCCGGGCGGGCCTTTGAGCGAACCGACTACCGCTTCGATGTGGTGAGCGACTACGGGGCCTTCCGCGATCTGCAGCGCCACCGTATGTTGACCATCGAGTGGCAGCCGTTGGGTCCGTCGCTCGGATACGACATTCCCGAGACGGTGGAAGAGGCGGGAGTGGCTGTCCGCTACGCAGCGTCCTTGGAGAGATCCCGTGACCTCTACACCGCATTGGCGCCGGCATTCCCCCACGAATCCGCCTACGCGGTGGCGTTGGCCTATCGGATCCGCTATTCGATGCAGATGAACGCCCGCGAGGCCATGCACCTCACCGAACTGCGGTCGGGCTCGCAGGGCCATCCCTCCTACCGCTGGGTGGCCCAGGAGATGCATCGGCTGATCGCTGACCAGGCCGGCCACCGGCTCTTGGCCGAGGCCATGTCCTACGTCGACTACGGCGGACAGGACCTGGAGCGGTTGGAATCAGAGCGACGGGCTGAAGAGAAGCGTGCCGGGCAGGCTGCCAACAAAATTACTTCACGTCCCTGACCTGGGAACTTGGGAGTCGTACCTGGTCAGAGCCTAGGTTTGTGGGTTGACGACCTCGGGGACCTGTGGCGTAACGTGCGCTCAATCCCATGCGCTCCAATTGACGTTCTCGATGGCGGTTGCTGTCCGGTCCGGATTGAGGGGTGATGGTGTGAGAGGCGGAGATGACCCAGGGGTTTGAGTAGAGAACGGTTTCCCGAAACCGAAGGCGAGAGCCGAGGGTGGCGGGGGAGTGGTACCAAAGAACCCCTGGGTTGGTCCGTCTGACCTGGCAGTATCCCCGCACCTGGGTAGATGGCCGGCTCTCAGACGGCGTCCCACTCCCGGCTGTCCTTCGTAGTCCTACCCACCATTGATTCATGCACCGAGTAGGTCCGCGACCGTCTATGCTCCCGGCCAACTCACCATTGAAGGGCCGATATGCCGCAAGAAGTCGATGAGATAGAAGAACCCGAAGAGCTCGCCGAGAATGACCTCGATGCGCTGGCGAACGAGGACGATGATGACCTGATCGATGACGACGCCCTGGCGGTCGATGACGACGACCTGGCTCCCGACGCCGTCGAGGACGACCTGGCTCCCGACGCCGTCGAGGAAGAGGTTGTTCCCGGTGCGGCGGTGGTCGCCAAGCCTGCCGCCGCCGGCGAGGAAGAGGAAGAGGACGACGACGAGGAGCATGACGAGGACGTCGAGGCCAGCCTCGATGTGATCCTCAAAGAGCGTCTCGTGGTCGAGGAGCCCGAAGCGGACGAAGATGCTCCCGAGCCGGAAGATCGCACCGACGGGGTCGATCGGGTGCTCCCCAAACAGCCTGACGAGTTCGTCTGCCGTTCATGTTTTTTGGTGAAGCACCCGAATCAGCTCGCGGATCGGAAGAAGATGCTGTGCCGCGATTGCGTGTGAGTGGAGGCCGCCATGGTCGATGAAGCCAATGATGACGTGTCGCTAAACGACCGTCTCCTCGATGTATTCGTGTATGCACCGGCAGGGTTCGTTCTCTCCGCGCTGGAGGATTTCCCCAAGTTGGCGGCGTTGGGTCGCGAACGGTTGGGAACCCAGGTGTCGACGGCTCGAGTCATGGGTGAGTTTGCGGTCAAGGCCGGGCGCAACGAGCTCAAGCGGAGGGGTGACGGCTTCCTGCATCGTGGCTCTGGTACCAACCCAGCCGACGAGAGCCCGGTGGGTCTCCACTCGGTGCCGGATTCGCCAGCGGCCGGCGAATCCGAAGAGGCTCCGATCCCGAGCGCTCCTTTGACGCCTCTTCCGACTCCCACTCCGTCGTCCATCCTTGAGACCCCGGTGGCGGCGGTCACCCGTCCGTCCACCAACGGGCACGTTCCCACGGTGTCATCCCTTGCCATCCACGGTTTCGATACCTTGTCCGCATCGCAGGTCGTCCAGCGCCTGGACGGCTTGAGCCGCGGGGAGCTGGTGGCGGCCCGGGCCTATGAGGCAGGCACACGCGGACGCCGGACTATTCTCAGCAGAATCGACCAACTGCTGGACGAACGGGCATAGCTGCGGTTCTCCGAGCGGAGGTTCGGCTCGGCCGAGGGGATGGCATGGAGGGAGTCAGGGTTGCAGAGGCCGACGACGCTCAGAGATGTCTCGAACTGGCGGAGGAATTTGTCTCTGGGTTGGCCTCGCGACGAGGTGGTTCCCTCCTCCTGGCTCAGTCGGAGGACTCAACCGGGTGGGTATCGGATGTTGCCCGGTTTGGTCAGCTGCTCGATGATCCGGACCGATTGCTGTTGATTGGCACTCTCGACGGCGTGGTGACGGGACTGGCAATGGGCCACGTCGAACCCCTGCCCGATGGGAGACCCCTCGGGTTTCTTGACGCCTGCTACGTGGAACCAGATGCCCGCGGCGTCGGGCTCGGGCGTTTGTTGTTGGATGGCATCGTAGGGTGGCTTTCGGATCGGAACTGTGTCGGAGTCGACGGGATGGCGCTCCCCGGTGATCGGGAAGCGAAGAACTTCTTCGAAGCCTCCGGGTTCAAGGCCCGGCTGTTGACCATGCACCACACGTTCGAATGACGCCGCCAACCGATCCAGTGGACCACGGAACGGTCTATGCCAATGGCATCGAGATGTATTTCGACAGTGCCGGGGAGGGCGATCCACTGGTGCTCTTGCACGGTGGCATGGCGTCCAACCTGGGGTGGATGGGCCAGATCGACGACTTCTCGGCCCGATACCGGGTGATCGCCCCCGAGCGACCCGGGCATGGTCACACCGCCGACAGTGCCGGGCCGTACAGCTACGAGCAGATGACAGATGACACGGAGGCCTTCCTGACCGGCCTGGGACTGCCACCGGTCTCTGTGGTCGGCTGGAGCGACGGTGGCATCATCGCCCTTCTCTTGGCCATCACCTATCCCGATCTGATCTCCAAGGTGGTGGTGTTCGGATCGAACTCGAGCAGTGAGGGCTATCAACCCGGTGGTATCGGGTCTCTACTCGACCAACCGGCCGATGGGCCCGAGATTGCTGACTTCCGGGCCATGTATGACCCGGTGAGTCCCGACGGGCCCGACCATTTCTCCGTGGTCTGGGGAAAGGTCCGGGCGCTGTGGTCAGCGCCGTTCGACTTCACCGATCGACTGACTTCGATCAAGGTTCCCACCTTGGTGATGGTGGCCGATGATGATCTGGTGACGTTGGAACATGCCACGGCCATGTATCGGGCCCTCCCCAAGGGGGAGTTGGCAGTGTTGCCCGGACTCTCTCATGCCGCGCCGATGGAGCGACCATCGCTGTTCAATCGGATTGTCCTCGATTTCCTCTCCGACGAGACGACCCACCTGATGATGCCGTACCGACGGGCGTCATCCGGATAAGAGGGGGGGTGGGTCTTTTAGGAGCGACGCCGGGCCGGGGTGGTTCGGGCCGGGACCGGACGACGAGGCCCGGGTGGGGGAGGAATGGGAAGGCCGAGGAGCTTGGCCAGTTGAGGCACGTATCCCGATGCCTTATTGGCAGCCACCAAAAGGGCTTCATCGGCACCGGTGGGGATTCCCGCCGGCTTCACGTTGCGCCGGACTGGCGAATCGATGACCACCTCGAGAACCGCCAGCCAGTCGGCCGGGGTGGAATCCGACGACATGGCATGACCGGCAGAGTCCGCCAAGCGGACGGCGAGCTCGGCGGACAGGCGGGTGGCCGGTTCGGGAGGACGATTTGAGACACGGAGGCCATCGGCCACCCGTCCCTCGTCCAGGGCGATGGTGATGCGTTCAACCCAGCCGTCCCGAAGCGCCGTGACCCGCACATCTAGGGCAGCACGGAGGGCAGTCGAAAATTCACGACCCTCCTCGTCGAGGGTGACGGTGGACGCCGAGGCCACGATGGAGCGTAACTCCCGAAGGGGAACATCTTTCCCTTCGGTTCGTGCCATCGAAGCGCGGTCTTTCCACGCCGCCAGGTTCACGATTGGAAGCAGCTGCTCGGCCAGGGTGAGAAGCGGGCCCGGTGTGACTTCTGTCCGGGACTCGGCTCGGGCCCGGGCGTTCTGCTCCTCAATGGCTTGGCGTACGGCCGGGATGCCCCCCCGCAGCAACTGCTCGGCCACGGGGAGTTGCTCGGGTTTGAGGGTGGCGAGGGCAGCGTTGCGGTAGGTCGTCGACTGGGCCGGCCGGCGTGGGCCATCGCGATGGCCACCCTCATGACCCCCGGGGCGAGCGGGACGCTCGCGACGCTTATCGGAGCTGGGACCGTCCCCACTTCCTGTGCGACCTCCGCCATCTCGGCGGGGCCCTCGTTCGGCTGAATCGGCGCGAGGTCGGCGATCGGAGGGTCCACGACCGCCATCACGACCGCCACCGGTCCGTTCGTCACGACCGCCACCGGTCCGTTCGTCACGGCGACGGCCCTTTGACTTGGAGGTCAGAACGACATTGACGTCGGGTCCGGAGGTGGGAGTGCCGACCACTTCGATCGTCTCGATCTTTCTGGGCGCTGCTTTTCCCTTGGGCGGGAGCAGGGCCACCACAGTTGTGCCGTCGAGCGTGGCCTCGACTTCGGCCCTCAGGACAGCTCCGGCTCCGGTCCCGTCAGGAACCAAGGAGGCGTCCACGGTGCCGCGGGGTTGTTTGGCCCCTACGGCGCGCCACGTCCAGGTGGTCTCGTCTGTCCGGCTGGTGAGTTCGATCTCTATGCGATGAGCCATACCGGGCGACACGCTACTGCCGACGCGCACCCCCCACGGGCACGGACAGGATAAGCGTGGCCTAAGAAGCGGCTAAGAACCCTCTGAAATGGGGATATGTCGGCTGATTATCGCCGTACGATGACACCGCAGTGTTGGCGAAAGACCAATCAAAAACGAAGCAATGTCCAGTGACGGGCACAAGCGAACAGGAGCCGGCGAATGGAACACTCCGATGCCGAAGGCGAAACACCAACAGCCAGAGAGATGCCGGACGGATCACCTTTCGCTCCACCGGCATCGGGTCAGCCGACCACCCCGGTGCCTATCGACCTTCCGGCTCAGACCGAGCAGACGCCCGTGACAGGTCCTCCGCCTCCCGTCACTCCGCCGCCGGGTGGGACTCTGCCGCCTCCAATGGGCCCCATACCGGTGATGCCCGGGACAGCCCCGGTGTGGGGCACAGCCAGCCCGCCGCCCGCCCCTCCGGCGAAGAAAACTACGTCGGGGGGTTGGCGATGGGCTGTTGTCGCCGTGGTCGCCGCGTTGCTCGGCTCAGTGGTGGGCGGATCCATCGTGAACGCCGCCAATCACAACAATTCGACCACCAGCGTGAAGCAGATCTCTGCCGGCCCTGCCTTGCTCAACGGGACGACCAATATTGAAGCGGTCATCGCCAAGGTGCTCCCCGCGGTGGTGTCCATCGATGCCAAGACCCCGCAACCCTCATCCCAAGGCAACTTTGGACGGCCACAGAGCGGCGCCACCCAAGAGGACCAAGGAACCGGGATGATCATCAGCTCCAGTGGTGAAGTCGTCACCAACAACCATGTCATCTCTGGGGCCACGGTGATCACCGTCACCCTCTACGGCCAGACAAAGGCGATGCCAGCGACATTGGTGGATACCGACCCGACCAATGATGTGGCACTTCTGCAAATCACCGGTGCGTCGAATCTTCCTACCGTCAACTTCGAAAACTCGGACAACGTGCAAGTCGGTGACGCAGTTGTCGCCATCGGGAACGCCCTCGGTCTCTCCGCTGGGACGCCCACGGTCACCCAAGGGATCATTTCGGCCAAGGGACGAACCGTTCAGGCGGGCAGCTCTAGTTCCAATGCCGTTGAAACCCTCACCAACATGTTCCAGACCGACGCCGCCATCAACCCCGGCAACTCCGGAGGGCCACTGGTCGACAGCTCGGGCAAGGTGATCGGCATGAACACCGCGGTGGCCGCCAGCTCGAATGGGAGCGCTCAGGCTCAGAACATCGGCTTCGCCATCCCGGCCAACAAGATCACCGGCCTGCTACCTGGCCTGAGGAATCACACGATCAACCCTGAGGTCGGATTCCTCGGCGTGGGCATCGAAACGCTGACGGCCCAGCTGCGGAGCGCCTACAACTTCGTCCCCACCCAGGGGGCCATTGTGACCCAGGTGCAAGCTGGTTCTCCCGCCGATGTGGCCGGACTTCAGCAAGGTGACGTCATCACCACCTTTGCCGGGAAAGCCGTGACCGGTGCCGATCAGCTGCAACGGACCATCCAGGGAGATCATCCGGGACAGAGCGTGAAGATCGGCGTGTATCGCGGCCAGGCCCAACTGACGGTGACGGCGACACTTTCATCGAGCAACGGGGCGTCGGCGACGACCGGCGGCTGACCGGCGGGTCGGTGACGTCCCACGGGTGAGGAGGAAAGATCCACCTACGATGGGGGAGTAGCCGCCCGAATCCGAGGTCAGATCGATGAATCCAAGCAGCCGATGACGCGCTCCGGAGCCGAAGCTTCTTCCCCTTCATGGCTGACCGATCACTTGACGGAGCCTCGCCTGGCTCCGAGTCGCAACGGAGTGGCACCGGGTGAGCGCGAGCTGGTGGAGATCCTGAAGGCGGCCACCACCGTTCCTGACCACGGTGGCCTGAAGCCCTGGAGATTCGCGGTGGTCAACGACGCGGGTCACGAAAGATTCGGGGATGCTCTGGTGGCAGGGTTGCACCACGAACGCGGGAGCGATCTTCTCGACTCGGTCGTGAACAAGATGCGGGAGAAGGCATTCGCGGCACCGTGTTGCGTGATGGTCATCAGCTCTCCGGTCCCTGGCTCGAACGTGCCCGAATGGGAACAACTCGTGTCGGCATCCTGTACCGGCTACGCCATGGTGCTGGCGGCCACCTTCCTGGGGTTCGGGGCTATCTGGAAGAGTGCCTCGGTCCTCCATACCCCTCCGGTCCGGTCCCTCTTCGGTGCCACCGACCGGGAGCAATTGCTGGGATGGGTGAATATCGGTACCCCCGAGGACGTCGGCGATCGGGACTCGAGGGAGCGGACCGACCCGGAACTGAGCGCCCTGGTCACCGTCATCGACGGTGGAGGGGCCCGCTCGTTACCTCAATAACCCCAACCGGCCAGGGGAGGGCCGTACCCGGCATCGTCGGCGCAGCCACCACAGAGGTCGAGCCGGTGGGCGCCGGGCCGATCGGAGGCCGCCACCCGTCGCCAACCCAGCCGACGGGCCTCTTCGAGACTCGATGACTCGGACCATCGGGGCGCAGTTTGACGGCCACATCTCCCGCAGGTGCGGATGTACGCATCGTTATCAAATGGGTAGTCGTACGAATTGGTTTCCAACGCAACGCTCCTCATCCGACACTACCGTCAGATGCGATAGAGATCGTGCCGTCGGGCGATGCTGACACCAATGACGGCACTGCATCCCCGAGGTTTATGATCCACCCCTGCAGCGGGCGGTGGGACCAGGGTCTCGGTGGGTCGGGCGTGTCGGGGACCAGCCGCAGCCATGGCGGCAATTCTGGTCAGATCGGCTCCTCGGGATCACCCACTGGAATTGAGCAACCTCGCACTGTCAGCGGCCCAATTGGCTATAATATCGTCACAGTGACGAAATCACCCGAGATAGATCGGTGCGGCTGGTGTCGGCGTCCGATGGCTCATCAAGCCGGTCCCGGTCGCCCCCGGCGATTCTGTAGCCCCTCGCATCGCCAAAGGGCTTACGAGGCCCGCCGCCGGGCCGATGCATTGCATGTGCCGGCCGGGCAGGTTGTCGTGGCAGAACAGGAACTGGACCGGTTGCACGACAGGCTGTATCGGCTGGAGTCAGCCATCGAAGACGTCGACGCGGATCTCGCCGGCTCTCGTGGCCCGAAGGCATACCAGCAGGCATTCGAGCACGTCTACGAAGCAGCAAGGGAACTTACGGGCTTCGTGGTGGAACCGGTGAGGCAGTAGAGGGTGGAGTGGGCGGACCACTCTTCGGGCTTCACCTGTAACGCCGATAATGTATATTATGTCAACAAGAAAGTTATGTTAACCCAGGTAGAGACTTAGATGGCGGGTGCTTGCATCAAGAGGGCCAGTGTCTTACTCTTGGACACGAAGCGGGTCGAGACACGCTGGATGGTCTGGATCCGGGAAATGGATACCCCGTAACGAGCGGGGCGGTATCGAATGCGCCAAGAGGTGCGTCCGACGTCGATGGTCTGGGGTGTCCAAAATGGGTGAAGCAACGCTTGCTGTGGCGTCCACAGAATTGTTAGAGCGGTTCTACCGCGATCTCTTATACGAGCTGGGCGAGTTTGCCCACCGACGAACTGCTACCGCGGTTGGTGCCGCCGTGGTGGCCAAGCGGGTGGCAGTCGCCTACGGGATCGAAGCGGCCAACCGACTGCCTTTGCCTCGTCTTTTCAGGGCGGAACGTGAGGAAGCGACCGACGAGACTTGGCGGCTGAGCCAGTGAACCCGGTTGATGAGCTCCGGGCCCTGGTCCTTGGCCGGGCCGTCTTGGAGGCCAGGATTCTCGAGGTAGCGACGAGCGCTCTGAGGCAGGGAGCCGACCGAACATCGGTGGCCTTTGCCCTGGGCATCTCTCGGGCGAGTCTGTATCGACGGTTTGAGATGTCTAGTTGCGCCGGCGGAGAGCACGCAGACTCATGACTCGCCATCGTTCGGTCCCTGTCGACTTCGTGGCTCTAGCTGCTCCAAGCCGATGCCGAGGCGGAGCGGCAGAGCCCGCTACCGCCTGATCCCGCCGACTACCGCAATCAGCCAGAGCCCACGGTCACCGCGATCGACGGGTCCGGGGGTGGCTCCAGTGCCGAACCGAGGGT
>Ga0097691_1000090_pt1 | contig 82435 bp, 65 predicted proteins | sample NGESurdeep072012_8_FD_72858 | JGI IMG/M metagenome (GOLD analysis project Ga0097691, IMG submission 72858) | Arctic peat soil microbial communities from Barrow, Alaska - NGEE Surface sample 210-1 deep-072012 | ecosystem: Environmental > Terrestrial > Soil > Wetlands > Peat ...
AGGGGGTGGCTGGCGTCGTACCCGACGGCTCCGGATTGGCCTTCGAGCCAGCGCCGTCAGCCATCGTCGGCACCGATGCCGCGCGTCGGCCACCCGCCGACCCACCGTCGACCGCCAGCTGTTGCCCTCCGCACCCAGTCCCCCGTGTCGACCACCGTAGGCGCCCGGTCATCGGGTGCCGCGCCGGTCACCAACGACGCCGGACAGTACCGCCTTGACCGGCGTCTTTTCAGGAATGCCACGGCGGTGTCTAGGTTAGCCCGATATTCTCCTGAGTTCTACGGCGCATGAGTTCTACGGCGCATGAGTTCTACGGCGCACGACGGGCCCAGCCTTGCACGCGCGCTCAGATCAGACCAGATGGGTGGCCCATGACGGGGGAACGCAGGTCGGGTCGTGGCGCCATCACGGCGGTGTCGGTGGCGGTGTTGACCGGGGTGCTGGTGGCCGGGTGCGCCCAGCAGCCGGCTGCATCCACTGCCGCATCCACTGCCGCAGCGGGGCACGAGCAGGCCGCGCAGATGTCCACGGCTCGGCTGGCGGCTGCGGTTGGCCCGAGTCAACCGGCCGGCACGCAGTTGCGGCTGGAGACGCTGCTGTCCCACCACGCCGTGTTGACGATCAACCTGATGCGGGCCCGGCTGCGCGGCGACCCCGACCTCGCCCAGGCCGCGGTGGCCGCGGTGTCGAAGAACACCGACGACATGACGGCAGTCATCGACTCCATCGCCGGGCACGAGTTGGCCATGACGTTCAAGGACCTGTGGAGCCGGCACGTCAACCAACTGTTCGACTACGCCCGGGCACTGGCGGCGAACGACCCCGCCGGCATGGACCGGGACCGGGCCGACCTGGCGGCCTACGAGCGCGACATCGGCTCGTTCATCCAGACCGCGACCAAGACGCAGGTCAGCGCCCCGGCGGCCCAACAAGCGCTCACCGCGCACGTCGACGACCTGCTCAAGCAGGCCGACGCGTACGCCGCCAAGGACTACGCCACGTCGTACGCGATCGAACGCCACGCCTACGCGCACATGTTCGAGGTGGCCAAGACGCTGGCCACCGGCTTCTTCGCCACCACGACGGCCGGAGTGGCCCCGCTCAACGCCCCGCGAGTGCGGCTGCAGTCCGCCCTCGGCAAACTGCTTGGCGAGCACATGGCGCTCGCGGTGGACTCCATGCGCGCCGCGGCTACCAAGACGCCTGACTTCCAGGCCGCCGGCGCGGCGCTCAACGGCAACACGGCCGACCTGACCGCCGCCATGGGAGTGCTGTTCGGCCAGCCCAGTGCGACCGCGTTCAGTGGCATCTGGGGCGACCACGTGGACGCGTTGGTCTCCTACGGCGCCGCAGTCGCCGGGCAGGACGCGGCTGGCCAGGACACCGCGACGAACCGGCTGACCCAGTTCGAGTCTCGGTTCGCCGACTTCCTGTCCACCGGCACCGAGGGACGGTTGACCGCGCCCGCGCTGCGCGACGCCTACGTCATGCACGACCGCGACCTCGTCGGCCAGATGCAGGCCTTCGCGCGGCGCGACTACACGGCCTCCAACGACACAGTGTTCGCGGCGTACCAGCAGATGTTCGACGTCGCCGAGCAGGTCTCGACCGCGGCCGGGGATACGGTGGCGGCGCGGTTGCCGCAAGGTGGTGTCGCCACCGGTGGCGGTGGTCTGGTTCGCTAGTCGCCGGGCGGCGGCGGGGGTGCTCCTGGCCGCCGCGCTGTCGGGATGCGCGGGGGGAGCCGCGCCGGTTCGCTCCGGCATCGGCGCCCCGACCACCGGCGCGCGCCAGCCGGCACCGATTGCCGCCGACAACGGGGCAGCCAACAACGGGGCAGCCCAGTTCCGCTCGCTGCGAGCCATCGGCCAGGTCGCCGAGCCGGTGCAGGTGCGGATTCCGGCGATCGCCGTGAGCTCGTCGTTGCAGCGGCTGGCGAAGCAGTCGGATGGGTCCATTGCCACCCCGACTCGCTGGGAGCAGGCCGGCTGGTACGCCGACGGGCCGCGCCCCGGCCAGCCGGGACCGGCGGTCGTGCTCGGCCATGTCGACTCCGACACCGGCCCGGCGGTCTTCTACCGCCTCGGTCAGCTGCAGCCGGGAGCCGAGGTCCTGGTCGACCGCGCGGACGGGACCGCCGCCCGCTTTCTGGTGGACCGGGCGGACGTCTACCCCAAGAACGACTTCCCGGCCGAGATGGTGTACCTGCCCACGCTGACCCCCGAGCTGCGCCTGATCACCTGTACCGGGGACTTCGACCGCGCCAGCGGCCACTACCGGGACAATCTGATCATCACGGCCCGGCTGGCATCCTGAGCCGTGGCAGGCGGCCGTCCCGAGACGGCCCAGGGGAAGGGGAGCAGGTGCAGCGCTGGCGTGGGCTGGAGAGCGTGCCACCGGGATGGGGGCGCTGCGTGGTCACCATCGGCGTCTTCGACGGCCTGCACCGGGGGCATCGGGCGATCATCGGCCGGGCCGTCGAACGCGGCCGGGACAGCGGGCTGCCGACCGTGCTGATGACCTTCGACCCGCACCCCAGCGCTGTCGTCCGCCCCGGCAGCCACCCCGCCGTCCTGACGCCCCCTCGGTTCAAGGCCGAGCTGCTCGAAGAACTCGGGGTGGACGTGATGTTCGTGCTGCCGTTCACCAAGGAGTTCTCCCAGCTCGACCCGGCGGAGTTCGTGCACCGGGCGCTGGTCGAGCACCTGCACGCCGCCGCGGTCGTGGTCGGCGATAACTTCCGCTTCGGCCACAAGGCCGCCGGTGACGTCGCGCTGCTGCGCGAGCTAGGCAAGAGGTTCGGGTTCGCCACCGAGGGCGTGCCGCTGCTGCCCGATGGTCCCGACCTTGGCGACACGCCGCTGTCCTCGACCTACATCCGGTCCTGTGTCGATGCCGGGGACGTCGTCGGTGCGGCCCGGGCGCTGGGGCGCGACCATCGGGTCGAGGGGGTCGTGGTCCGCGGGGACCGGCGCGGTCGGGACCTGGGCTATCCGACCGCGAACGTCGAGCCGGTGCCGCACTCCGCCGTACCCAGCGACGGCGTGTACGCCGGGCGCCTGGTCGTGCGCGGGCAGCGGCTGCCGACCGCCGTCTCGGTCGGCACCAATCCGACGTTCGAGGGCCGGGAGCGCCAGGTCGAGGCCTATGTCCTCGACGTGGACGACGCCACCTTCGACGTGTACGGCGAGCACGTGGGCGTGGAGTTCTCTGCCCGGCTGCGGGACACTATTCGCTTCGCCGGCCCGGCACCGCTGGTGGAGCAGATGGGCCACGACGTCGCCGAAGTCCGTCGCCTACTGGGCTGACGGCTGCACCCGGCCGCCGGTGCGGGGTCGGCTCAACCGACCGGCTCACCCGGTCGGGCTATCGGTCCAGGCTCTCGGCGCGACGACTGCATCATCAGTGGCTGCGTCTGCCGGCCCACGAAGTGAGGGAGGTGTCGTGCCCAGGATCCTGGTCGTCGACGATGACCCCGCCGTGCGCACCATGGTCGCCGACGTGTTGACGGCTCAGGGGTATGCGGTCCGGCTGGCCGAGGACGGCTTCACCGCGCTCCGCCAGGTGCAGGCCGACCGACCGGACTGCGTCGTGCTGGACGTGATGATGCCCGGCATCGACGGTCACGACGTACTCAGCCAGATCCGGGCGGCCGACGACGACGGCCACCTACCGGTGATCATGCTCACCGCCGCCGGGGACGACGAGCAGGCCTGGCGGGCGTGGACCGAAGGGGTCGACTACTTCATCGCCAAGCCGTTCGAGATCGACGACCTACTGCGTTGCCTCAGCTACCTGTTCAAGGTCGCCCCAGCGACCTGACTGACCGCCTGACCGCCGCATGAGGCGCTGCGGCAGCGCCACGCGAGCGCTCCTGGGCAGCGGGTTGCTACTATCGACATACGCCGGGTTCCTCCGGCGGTGTGCCCGAACGCTTCGGTGACCTCGACCCGGGGCGCGCACCAGCCCGCGAAGGAGACATGTGCCGCTCGACAGCGCTGTGAAGTCCCGACTGATGACCGAGTACGCGACGGTCGAGCGCGACACCGGTTCGCCCGAGGTGCAGGTCGCCATGCTGACGGAGCGCATCCGGGGCTTGACCGAGCACCTGAAGACGCACAAGCACGACCACCACAGTCGCCGCGGCCTGCTGCTGCTCGTTGGCCGGCGTCGTCGGCTGTTGCAGTACCTGGCCCGGACCGACATCAACCGCTACCGGTCACTGATCGAGCGACTCGGCCTGCGCCGGTAGCCAACCAGACCACCGCCGCCGGCCGCCACGCGCCGACGGCACCACCCGAGCCCGGACCGCTCGGCGCCCGCGGGGGCCGCTACGGGTTCCGGTCCTCGGTAGTGGCCCCCGGAGGCCGCGGTTTCCCGCCGTCCCCCCGGGCGCTTCCATCGAAGACCGGCCCGCTCCCCCGCTCCGCGCCGCGCTCCCGGGCCGTCGTCAGAGGAGACGTCCTTGCCGGACACGCACGAACTCCCCGGAGCCATTACCACCACCGCCACGATCGACAACGGTGCCGCCGGCACCCGCGAGGTCCGGTTCGAGACCGGTCGGCTGGCCCGCCAGGCCGCGGGTGCTGCCGTCGCCTACCTGGGCGACTCCATGGTGCTGGCCGCCACCACCGCGTCCAAGAACCCGAAAGAGCAGCTGGATTTCTTCCCGCTCACCGTCGACGTCGAAGAGCGGATGTACGCCGCCGGTCGCATTCCCGGCTCGTTCTTCCGCCGCGAAGGCCGCCCGTCCGAGGACGCGATCCTCACCTGCCGGCTGATCGACCGCCCGCTGCGGCCGTCGTTCGCCAAAGGGCTGCGCAACGAGATCCAGGTGGTCTGCACCATCCTGGCCCTCGACCCGGACACGCTGTACGACGTGGTCGCGATCAACGCGGCCAGCGCCTCGACCATGCTGGCCGGACTGCCGTTCTCCGGCCCGATCGGCGCCACCCGGATGGGCTACGTCGACGGCACCTGGGTGGCCTTCCCGACCCATGCCGAGCTGGAGCGGGCCACCTTCGACATGGTGGTTGCCGGCCGCGTCCTGGACGGCGCCGACGGCCCTGCCACCGGTGATGTTGCGATCATGATGGTGGAGGCCGAGGCCCCCCCCGGCACCGTCGCCCTGGTGACCGGCGGTGCGGCCGCCCCGACCGAGGACGTCGTCGCCGCCGGCCTGGAGGCCGCCAAGCCCACCATCAAGGCCCTGTGCGCGGCGCAGATCGAGCTGGCGCGCCAGGCTGCCAAGCCGGTCGCCAACTACCCCCGCTTCCTGGACTACCAGGACGACGTGCTCGAGGCGCTGACCGGCGCCGTCTCCACCGAGCTGGCGGCCGCGCTGACCATCGCCGGCAAGCAGGAGCGCGAGGCCGAGCTGGACCGGGTCAAGGGCCTGGCCAAGGAGAAGCTCGCCGCCGACTTCGCCGGTCGGGAGCGCGAGATTTCTGGGGCCTTCCGGGCGCTGACCAAGAAGCTGGTGCGCCAGCGGGTGATCCGCGACCGGGTGCGCATCGACGGCCGCGGGCTGGTCGACATCCGCCAGCTCTCCGCCGAGGTCGAGGTAGTCCCGCGGGTGCACGGCTCGGCCCTGTTCGAGCGTGGCGAGACCCAGATCCTCGGGGTGACGACACTGAACATGCTGCGGATGGAACAGATGCTCGACACGCTGTCGCCCGAGACCCGCAAGCGCTACATGCACAACTACAACTTCCCGCCGTACTCGACCGGGGAGACCGGCCGGGTCGGTTCGCCCAAGCGCCGCGAGATCGGCCACGGCGCGCTGGCCGAGCGGGCGCTGCTGCCGGTGCTGCCCGCTCGGGAGGAGTTCCCGTACGCGATCCGGCAGGTCTCCGAGGCGCTGAGCTCCAACGGCTCGACGTCGATGGGATCGGTCTGCGCCTCGACGCTGTCCCTGCTCAACGCCGGTGTCCCGCTCAAGGCACCGGTTGCCGGCATCGCCATGGGCCTGATCGCCGAGCCGGTGGACGGCACTATGGAGTACGTCACGCTGACCGACATCCTCGGGGCCGAGGATGCGTACGGCGACATGGACTTCAAGGTCGCCGGCACCAAGGACTTCGTCACCGCCCTGCAGCTGGACACCAAGCTCGACGGAATCCCGTCCGAGGTGCTGGCCGCGGCGCTGCGGCAGGCCAAGGACGCGCGGCTGGCGATTCTGGAAGTGATGGCCGAGGCGATCGACGGCCCGGACGAGATGTCGCCCTACGCCCCCCGGGTGATCTCGGTCAAGATTCCGGTGGACAAGATCGGCGAGGTGATCGGGCCCAAGGGTAAGATGATCAACTCGATCCAGGCCGATACCGGCGCGGACATCTCGATCGAGGACGACGGCACGATCTACATCGGCGCGACCAATGGTCCCGCCGCCGAGGCGGCTCGGTCGGCGATCAACTCGATCGCCAACCCGACCATGCCCGAGGTGGGCGAGCGGTTCCTGGGCACGGTGGTCAAGACCACCGCGTTCGGTGCCTTTGTCTCGCTGACTCCAGGCAAGGACGGCCTGGTGCACATCTCCAAGCTCGGTAGCGGCAAGCGGGTGAACAAGGTCGAGGACGTCGTCAACGTCGGCGACAAGCTCCAGGTCGAGATCGCCGAGATCGACTCCCGCGGCAAGATCAGCCTGGTGCCGTTGAAGGAGGAGGCGGCCGCGTCCACCGGCGCGCCGGCGGCCGGCTAGTGGCCGCCCGCGGCAGCACCCGGACGTTGGCGAGTGGCCCGGACGGCGTCGTCGTCCGGCGTACCGTCCTGCCGGGCGGACTGCGAGTGATCACTGAAGCGATGCCGACGGTGCGGTCCGTGGCGTTCGGCGTCTGGGTGGGCGTGGGCTCGCGGGATGAGACGCCGAGCCTCGCCGGGTCCTCGCACTTCCTCGAGCACCTGTTGTTCAAGGGCACCCGGCGCCGGGACGCGCTCGAGATCGCGGCGGTCATGGATGCCGTGGGCGGGGAGATGAACGCCTTCACCGCCAAGGAGTACACCTGCTACTACGCCCGGGTTCTCGACACTGACCTGCCGCTGGCGGTCGACGTGGTCTGCGACATGGTGACGTCTTCGGTGGTCGCCGGCCGCGACGTTGACGCCGAGCGCGGCGTGGTCCTCGAAGAGATCGCCATGCACGACGACGACCCCACCGACGTAGTGCACGACGCCTTCGCCGGCACCGTCTTCGGCGAGTCCCCGCTGGGTCGCCCCGTGCTCGGCAGCGTGCAGAGCATCTCCGCGATCACGCGGCCGGCCGTCGCCGGGTACTACCGGCGGCGCTACCGTCCGGCGTCGATGGTGGTGGCTGCCGCCGGCAACCTCGACCATGCCAAGGTCGTGCGCGCGGTACGGACGGCGTTCGCCACGGCCGGCCTGCTGGACCGCGACGAAACGCCGCAGTCGGTGCGGTCGGCGACCGGCGCCCGCCCCGCGGTGGCTGTTGACCTGACCGTCACCCGGCGCCCAACCGAACAGGCGAACCTGGTGCTGGGCACGGTGGGGATCTCCCGGCGGGACGAGCGCCGGTTCGCCTTCGGCGTACTCAACAACGCCCTGGGCGGCGGGATGAGCTCGCGGTTGTTCCAGGAGGTCCGGGAGAAGCGCGGACTCGCGTACTCCGTCTACAGCTATGCCACCCAGTTTGCCGAAACTGGGCTGTTCGGCGTGTACGCCGGGTGCCAGCCGGGCCGGGTGGACGAGGTGCTCGCCATCTGCCGCGAACAGCTCGACGCCGTGGGGACGGACGGGGTCACCGACGAGGAGATAGCCCGCGGCAAGGGCCAGCTCAAGGGCTCCCTCGTGCTCGGTCTGGAGGACACCGGCTCGCGGATGAGCCGGATCGGCAAGAGCGAGCTGGTGTACGGCGAGCTGCTCGGCGTGGACGAGGTGATCGCCCGCATCGACGCCGTCACCCCGGAGGACGTGCGGGCGGTGGCGGCTGATGTGCTGCGCCGGCCGCTGGCCTTGGCGGTGACCGGACCCTTCGACGACCACGACTTCTCGGCAGCCGTGGCGTGAAGGTGGCCGTGGTCGGGGCAGCCGGGCGGATGGGCACGGAGGTCTGTCGGGCGGTGTCCGCGGCGCCGGACCTGGAACTGGCCGGCGCGCTGGATGTCGGCGACGACCGAGCCGCGATCCTGGCGGCCGGCGCTCAGGTTGCCGTCGACTTCACCACCCCGGACGCCGTCATGGACAACCTGCGCTGGTGCATCGAGCACGGCGTCTGCGCCGTCGTGGGCACCACCGGATTCGACGCCGACCGGCTGGACACGGTGCGCAGCTGGCTCGCGGCCGCGCCGGATGTCGGGGTTGTGGTGGCACCAAACTTCGGCATCGGCGCGGTGCTGATGATGCGCTTCGCGGCCCAGGCAGCGCCGTACTTCGACTCGGTCGAGATCGTCGAGCTGCACCACGCCGGCAAGGTGGACGCGCCCAGCGGCACCGCCCGGCGGACCGCCGAGCTGGTGGCCGCCGCCCGCCGAGACGCCGGGCGAGGGGCGGCGCCGGACGCCACCACGACGGCGCTGCCCGGCGCCCGCGGCGCGACGGTGGACGGGGTGCCAGTGCACTCGGTCCGCCTCGCCGGCCTCGTTGCGCACCAGGAGGTGCTGCTCGGCGCGACCGGGGAGACGCTGACCATCCGGCACGACTCGCTGGACCGGGTCTCGTTCATGCCCGGCGTACTGCTCGCCGTTCGCGCCGTGGCCGACCGGCCCGGGCTGACCGTGGGACTCGAGCCGCTGCTCGATCTCGACTGATCCGCCCGGTGTTCTCTGCCCGGCGGACGGCGATCGGCCTGGCCGCGGTTCTGGCGTGCTACCTCGTGCTGGTCGGATACCGCGGAGTGCTGCTCATCGGCCACGGCGGCCTTGTACCGGTGCTGCTCGGCATCGGGGTGCTGGGACTGCCGGTGGTCGGTGCCGCGATCCTGGTGCAGGAGCTGCGGTTCGGCCGGGACACCGAGCGGCTGGGCCGTGAGCTCGCCGATGCCGGCGGCTTACCCGTCGATGACCTGGCCCGCCGGCCCTCGGGGCGGGTGGATCGGGCAGCGGCCGACGCGCTGTTCGCCGATCGCAAGGCCGAGGTGGAGGCCGCGCCGGCGGACTGGCGGTCGTGGTACCGACTGGCGCTGGCCTACGGCCACGCGGGGGACTCCGGCCGCGGCCGGCGGGCCATGCGCCGCGCCATCGCCCTGCACCGCGGTCGGCGCTGATCGGCCGCCGGCGGGTCGAGGCCGGCGGCGATGCCGACGGCGGGTGAAGGCGCTCGGCGAGCCGGTTGACCACGAACGGCCCGCCCCAGGCGGCGCCGGCACACAACCCCGAACCACTTACCGCAGGTCGGTGTGCAGCCGCACCTCGCGTACCGGCTGACCCATGTCCAGCTCGCGGGCGGCCCCGTCGACCGCCCAGCCGGCCGCCGCCAGGAACCGGCGGCTGCGCGCGTCGGCCGCGACCACCCAGGTGTACGCCGTGGCGAACCCGTCCGTGCGCAAGTGGTCCACCGCCGCGGCCAGCAGCCGGCTGCCGTGCCCGCGGTTGCGGCTGTCCGGGTCGACGAGCAGTAGCAGCAGCTCGCCCGCGGCGGGGTCTTCGGCCATGGGCGGGGCGTCCCCAGGAGCCAGCGCGGCCAGGCCGACGACCCGATCCTCCTCCACGGCAACCAGCACCCGGTGCTGGCGACTCGGCGGCGCGGCCAGGTCCTCGGACCACCGGTGCACCGCCGCCGGCTCGGTCAATTCCGCCAGCGCGCCGGCGGGGATGATCCCGACGTAGGCCGTGCGCCACACCAGCAGCTGGACGGCGGCCACAGCGGCGGCGTCCGCTGGGGCCGCCGGCCGCACGCTGCGATCAGCCATCAGCTTCCGGCCCGTTCCGGCAGCACCGGACGGGCGAAGCGCCTATGGCGTCGCGGTCAGCGCCAGGTCTCGCCACGGTGGTGTCGATGACCATCCCAGATCGACATCCATCCACCGGTCCAGCTCGACCGCCAGCTGCGCAGGCGCTTGTTGAGGGAAGTGGTGTCCGCCTGGCAACAGCCGAAACCAGGACGGCACGCACAGCTCGCGCCAGTCGCTCAGGCGCGGCGGGGGTACGACGGCGTCGTCGCGACCACCGACCACCAGCGTCGGCACCGGCAGCGGCGGTCGGTTCGCCCACGTCTGCCAGTAGTGAGCGCAGGCGGCGAGGTCGGCCCGCAGCGCCGGGAGGTAGTGCCGCAACAGTTCGGGCTCGGCTTGCACCGAGGCAGGCAGCCCGCCGGAGCGCTCTATGGCCCGGGTAAGGACGCCATCATTGGACTCCGGGTCCGGCAGATGGACCGGCGTCGTCGGGGCGGCCGTCGCACAGACGACCAGCGCCAGCCTCAGTGCCGGGCGTGCCACCGTCGTAGACACAAGCGGGGATGTCGTAGACGAGGATGCCCGGTCGGTGACCAGCTGGCGAGCCGTCTCGTAGGCGACGTAGCCGCCGAAGCTGTGGCCGAGCAGCACCGCCGGACCGCTGAGCCACGGCGCTAGCACAGCCCGGGCGAGCCGAGCCGCCTCCGGCAGCTGCCGCAGAGCCGGGCCGGCACTGGCGCCGTGGCCCGGGAGGTCGACGGCGACGACCGTCCGGGTGGGCGCGAGCTCTGCGGCCAGCGGACGGAAGGCCAGGGCGCTCCCACCGGCCGGCGGGAAGCAGACCAGCGCCGGGGACGCTCCCGAGCCCCAGACCCGAATGCGCAGGGTGCCGATGCGCACCGTCCGCATCGCCGGCTGATCGGTGCTCATCCGGCCGCCAAGGCTGGCGGTCGCGAGGCTCCGTTGACGGCGGCCGCCCCATCGGCGTCCACGCGGCTGAGCTCCGCGCGCAGCACCTGCACCGTCTCGGCTATCTGCCGCTCCGTGTGGCACGCGGTGATGAAGAAGCGCAGCCGGGCCTGGTCCTCCTCGACTGCCGGATGCAGGATCGGATTGACGTTGATGCCGCGGTCGAGCAGCGCCTCCGCCAGACGCAGCGCCCGCACCGAGCTCCCGACGATGCACGGCACGACCGGCGTACCACTGCTCGGACCGGTGTTCACGCCGGCGTCGCGGGCGAGGTCGAGGAACAGTCGCGCGCGCTCGTGCAGTCGCCGCACTCGCTCCGGCTCGGTCCGCAGCACCTCCAGAGCGGCCAGTGACGCGGCGGCGCTCGGCGGGGGGAGACCGACGCTGTAGATGAATCCGGGCGCGGTGTACTTGAGGTAGCGCACGAGGTCGGCGCTGCCGGCCACGTAACCACCGCAGCTGGCCAGTGACTTGGACAGGGTGCCCATCCAGATGTCGACGTCGGCCGCATCGGTGCCGAAGTGGTCGCCGATCCCGCCGCCGTGGGCGCCGAGGGTGCCGATGCTGTGGGCCTCGTCGACGTACAGCAGAGCCTTGTGCCGCCGCTTGACCTCGATGAACCGCGGTAGGTCGGGAATGTCGCCGTCCATGCTGAAGACGCCTTCGATGGCGATGAGCACGCGCCGAAAGCGTGGGCGCAGTATCGTCAGCATCCGATCCAGCGCTGCCCAGTCAGCGTGTGGGAAGGGTCGGCGGACGGCCCCGGAGAGCCGGCAGCCCTGCAGGATGCTGTCGTGGGCCAAGGCGTCGTGCACGATCAGGTCGTCTGGCCCGACCAGGTGACCGATCACGGTGACGTTGGTGGCGTGCCCGCTCACCATCGCCACGCAGTCTTGGGTGCCGATCAGCTGGGCTAGCGCCCGTTCCAGGTCGCGGTGTAGCGGCTTCTCGCCGGAGAGCAGGCGACTGGCCGACACCGACGTCCCATACTGGTCGATGGCCGCGCTGGCGGCGGCGGAGACCGTTTGGTCACCGGACATGCCGAGGTAGTTGTAGCTGCTGAAGTTGAGGACCTCGCGGCCGCCGATGACCGAGGTGTCGTTGACGACCCGCTCGTGCACCGAGAAGTAAGGGTTGCGGACGCCGAGCACCTGCTCGAGGCCGAGCCGGTTCGACAGCGCCACCAGTTCTGGGAACAACTCGAAGCGATAGGCCGACTCGGGTACGGCGTCGGGCGTCGCGCCGGTATCGGGCGTCGCACCGGGAGAAGGCTCGCTGGCGCCGGCCGGGTCGACCAGGCTCATCAGGGTGCCGATGGTGGCGTCGTTGGTCAGTGTCTCCGCCAGGCCCTCAAGCCCGCCGTACTCGGCCCGCACCGCTGACCCCAGCTCGGCGAGCATGATCGAGTCGAAACCGAGATCGCCGACCAGGCTGAGCTGCGGGTGCAGCGTTGCCGCGGGGAAGGCGCAGACCTTGGCCACCAGTTCGATGACGGCCGCTGCCCGCGACACCCGGGAACCGGCCGGCTCCGACCCGGCCGCCGGCTGAGCCGACGCGCCGACTGAGCCGACGCGAGCCGGCGCCTCCGTCGGCGGTCCGGCAACCGGTGGGATGGCCGGGAACTCAGCTGCCGGCGGCAGATCGGGCGTCGGCAGTCCGCGCAGCACTTCGGCTTGGAGCCGGAGCACCTCGGTCTGTTCGCGCAACAGGCTGACGAGGTCGGACATGGGATCTCCAGCGGGGGACGGCACCGGGTCTGGCCCGGGCGGGACGGCCGGCGACGGACCGGCAGGGCGGGGGAGGGCGACCGCGCCGTCGAGGTCGCCGGTTGGGCTCGACGGCCAGTAGGGCTCGGACTCCAGCGGTGTGGGCGGCAGAGTGATCGGCGGCCGGGCAGACCGCCGAGCCAGCCCAGTGGGGTCGAGCGGATGCCCGAGTACGGCGAGCAGCGCCAGCGCCGCGACGAACGACTGGCCGCCGTCGGGCAGCTCCGCCGCAACGCCGATCAGTTCCGGCGCGTCGGCTGCGGGCCGGTCGGCCCGCAACAGCCCGAGCAGCGACCGGCCTGGGCCAACCTGGACGATGGTCGACCCCTTGGTCGCGCCATCGGGCAAGGCCGCCAGCGTGCGGCCCGCCGCGACGAAGTCCACCGGGGAGGTGGCATGGCGACGCCACAGCGAGCGGATCTGCCCCTGGTCGCCGTACTGCTCGCCGGTGACGGCGGAGATGACGGGGATGCGGGGAGTGGAGAGTTCGAGCTTAGCCAGGTGCGGCTCCAGGGCGTCGGCCGCCGGTGCCATCAGTGCGGTGTGGAAGGCGTGGGACACCGCCAGCTCGGTGGTGGTCCAGCCCGGCTGGCGGAGTTGCTCGCGGGCGGCGCGCACAGCGGAGGCATGGCCGCTGATGACGACCTGGCGCTCGGCGTTGACGTTGGCGATCCACACGTGGCTGAGTCCAACGAGGTACGGCGCGACCTCGGCCGGCCCGGCCGAGACGGCCAGCATCGCTCCCGGCTCGGCAAGCTTTAGGTCCGCCATCGCGGCACCGCGGCGAGCCACCAGGCGCACGGCCTCCTCGCCGGTGAGCACGTCGGCCGCGGCGGCGGCGCAGAACTCGCCGAGGCTGTGCCCGAGCACGCGATCCGGGCGAACGCCGACGCTGGCGAGCAGGTCGGTCAGTGCCAGGCTGAGCGCCGCGATCGCCGGCTGGCACACCTGCGTCTGGGCCAGCCGAGCGGCCTGGTCGCCGGCTGGGCCGGTGGCCGGGTACAGCGCCGCCACCGGGCCTGCCCCGGTCTCCGCGCAGGCGACCGCGTCCAGCTCATCGAGGCGCCGCCGGAAGACGGGGAACAACTCGTAGAGGTCGCGCAGGATGCCGACCCGCTGAGCGCCCTGGCCCGGATAGGCGAAGGTGATCGGCCCAGGCGCGACGGCCGGGTCTCGCGCCGCGTAGCACACTCCCGGGGCCAGGCGCGGCCCGGTCAGTCGGGCGTCCGCGAGCAGGGCGGCGGCGAGGCCGAGCCGCTCCCGCAGCTGCGCCTGGTCGGCGGCAACTACGGCCAACAGGTGTTCTTGGCGCTCTCGGCCGGCCAGTTCGGCGGCCACCGCGGATGGCGTCAGCAGCGGGTCTCCCGCCACGGCGGCGGCCACCGCCGCGGCGTGTCGGCTCAGCAGCGGGCGGGTCGGTGCGGAGACCAGCAGCAGCTGGGGCGACCGGGGCTCGGCCGCCACCCGGATCACGTCTCGAACCGACGACTGCACGCAACCGGGCGGGCTATCGACGGGCACGCCCGTTCTCGGGGCGGCGCCACCTACCGGCGGCGGTGGGCCCGGCTCGGTCTCCTCCAGCACCACGTGGACGTTCGTACCGCCAAAACCGAAGCTGCTGACGCCGGCGCGACGCGGTCCGTCCGGGCTGTGCCAGGCCGCCCGGGCGGTGGCAACCGCGAATCGCGAAGCGTCCAGGTCGAGGCGCGGGTCGGGTCGGAATGGCGACGGCTGCGGCGGTATCACGCGGTGTGCCAACACGCCGACGGTCTTGATCAGGCCGGCCACCCCGGCCGCTGCCATGGTGTGGCCGACGTTCGCCTTGACCGAGGACAGCCAGCACCGGGAGTCGCCGGCTTCGCTCTGGAGCACCGCCCGCAGCGCGGTGAGCTCGGTGCGGTCACCGACCGCCGTCCCGGTGCCGTGCGCCTCGAGGAAGCCCACGCTCGCCGGGTCGACGGCGGCGTCGGCGTACGCCCGGCGCAGCGCCAACGCCTGACCAGCAGCGTCCGGGGTCATCGGGCCCTGCGCCCGGCCGTCGTTGCTCGCGCCCGAGCCTTTGACCACGGCGTACACCTTGTCGCCGGCTGTCCGGGCGTCGGCCAGGCGCTTGAGCAGGACGGCGCCCACGCCCTCGCCGAGGACGAATCCGTCGGCGGCCTCGTCGAAGGGCCGGCAGCGGCCGGAAGGTGAGACGGCACCGATCCGGCTGAACCCGATCAGGCTGTCCGGCACCAACGCGACGTGCACACCACCGACCACAGCCGCCGAGCAAGCCCCGGACCGCAGGTGCAACAGGGCTTCGTGGACAGCGAGCAGCGACGAGGAGCAGGCGGCATCGATCACGAAGCTCGGGCCGCCGAAGCCGAAGGTCTGGGCGACGGCCGCCGCCGTCATGTTGAGCAGCGTGCCGGTCATCGTGAATGCGCGGGGCGCGGGAACGTCACGGACGAGCTCCCGAACCGCCGCGGCGAGGTCGTTGTCGGCGCGGGCGCCGAACGCGCCGGCCGCCATCTGGGCCGAGCGCAGGCCGGCGGTCAGCACATCCTTGAAGGTGGTCACGGACGCGCCGACGAAGACCGACGTCCGCTCCCGGTCCAGCCGTCGGGTGGCGTCCCCGGCATCCTCGAGCGCGGCCTCCACGGTTTCGATGAGCAGCCGTTGCTGCGGGTCCATGACCTGCGCCCGGCGGGCGGAGATCCCGTACCGGCGGGCGGCGAAGCGGCGGATGTCGGGCAGGAAGGCGCCGACGTCGGTGTAGCTGCGTTGCGGGTCCCTGCCGCTCGGGTCGAAGCCGGACCGCCACCGGTCAGGTGGCACCGGACCGAACGCCGTACCGCCGCTGTCCACCAGTCGCCACAGCGCGGGCACGTCCGGCGCCGACGGATAGCGGCCGGCCATGCCGACGACGGCGATGTCCGGTCGGTCCGCCGCGGCCGACCTCATGCGGTCACGGCCTTCCGGCGAACGGTCGGCAGCACGTCGAGGATCTCCTGGACCGTGGCCGCGCCGACCAGCTCCGCCGGTGCGATCCGGGCGCCCAGCCGCTCCTCGAGGCAGCAGACGAGCTCCAGCACCTGAACCGAGTCCAGGCCCAGGTCGGCGACCTCCGTCTCGGCGGTTAGTGCCGGCACCAACCCGGTGGGACTGACATCCGCCACCGCGAGGGCGAACAGCTCCAGCACGTCGTCGGGCAGGCCGCCCTGGTCAGCTTCGAAATCCATAGCTTCTCCCCGAGCCAGCTGCCCGCTTCGGCAGCATCTGGGGCCCGGTCGGCGTCCGATCCGGCGGGCGTGGGTCCGCAGTGACAGAGCGTCCGGGAGCCGGCGTGATACCCGTGGGGGCCAATGGCCGCGGGCCGGCACCGATGTATCAACGTCAGGGCAGGCGGGCTCTGCCAAGCGACGGCCATCGAGGGCGAGAGACGAAAGAGAGCTGCCATGTCGGAGAGCACGTCTGCGACCACCCTGGTTGCCGCGATCGAGCAGCTGCCGGTCGCGGTCGGCCGGAGCTTCACGTTCGTCGACGCCGCCGGCGCGGAAACTGCCGTCGGTTTCCCCGACCTGCACGCGACCGTGGCGCGCCGACACGCGCAGCTCGCCGAGCTGGGCGTCCGTCGCGGCGACCGGGTCGCCGTCGTGCTGCCCGACGCGGCCGACTTCGTACCGACCTTCCTCGGGGCGGTTCGCGGTGGTGCGGTGCCCGTGCCGCTCTACCCGCCGGTCGCGCTCGGGCGGCTCGACGCCTACCTGGACGGTTTGACCGCGATGCTGCGGGTGGCGGCACCGACCCTGCTGTGCACCGGGTCTGCTCTCCGCAACGTGCTCGCCTCCTTGCTGGCCCGGGTGCCGTCCCTGCGAGCGGTCGTCGCCGTGGACGGCCTGCCCGAGCCGACCGCGGCCCCGGCAGCCGCCTCGGTGACTCCGGATGAGACCGCGCTGTTGCAGTTCACCAGTGGCAGCACCGCGCACCCCAAGGGCGTGGTCGTGCCGCACGGTTCGCTGGCGGCCAACGCGGAGATCATCATGCGCCACGCCCTGGGCGTCGGGCCGGAGGACTCGGGCCTGAGCTGGTTACCGCTCCACCACGACATGGGACTGATCGGATTCGTGCTGGCGCCGATCTTCGTGCCCACGTCGGTGACCTTCCTGCCGACGCTGACCTTTCTGCGCGACCCGCAGTCGTGGTTCGACTGGATCGACCGCAAGCGCGCCACCATCTCCTTCGCGCCCAACTTCGCCTATGCCCGGGTCCGCCGGCGGGTGCCGGCCGAGGCGCTGGCTCGCTGGGATCTGTCCTGCGTGCGGGTTCTCGGCTGCGGGGCCGAGCCGATCAGCGCCGACACCATGCGTGCGTTCGTGGACACGCTTAGTCCGGCGGGCCTGCGGCCGCAGTCGATCGTTCCCTGCTACGGCATGGCGGAGGCGACGCTGGCCATGGCGTTTGCCAGTGCGGAGGAGCTGCTGCGGGTTGACGCCGTGGACGCCACGGCGTACCGGCTGCAGGGGGAGGCGCTGCCGGTGACCGCGGCGACGACCACCGCGCAGGAGTTCGTCAGCTGCGGCCGGCCAGGGCCGGCGCATCAGATCGCGGTCGTCGACGAGCAGGGCCGGGTGCTGCCGGAGCGGGTTGTCGGTGAGCTGGTGTTCCGAGGCCCGTCGGTGACCCGGGGCTACTTCGGCAACATCGAGGCCACCCGCGACGCGGTCGTCGACGGCTGGCTGCGCACTGGTGACCTCGGCTACCTGGCCGCGGGGGAGGTCTACGTGACCGGGCGCAAAAAGGACGTCCTCGTCATCCGCGGCCGCAACGCCGATCCGCAACAAGTCGAATGGGCGGTCGAGTCGGTGAGCGGCATCCGGGCGGGCAACGTCGCGGCCTTCACCCGGCCGGGAGGTGAGACCGAGGAGCTCGTGGTGGCCGTCGAGCGCACCGCTGCCGGCGCGGACGACGCACTCGCCGCGGCCGTCGCCCGACGGGCCACCGAGGTCACGCAGTTAGCGGTCGCCGACGTGGTCCTGCTGCGCGCCGGCGATCTGCCGAAGACCTCCTCCGGCAAGGTGCAACGGGCCCGAACTCGCGAGTTGTACCTGGCCGGAGACCTGGGCGCCGTGCTCTCACCCGCGCGCACGGTCGCCTGAGGGGAGAAACCCGTCCCGCCCGTCTGCCCACTGACCCGTCCCGTCGGGAGGATTTCGTGCTCGAGCGGTTGGCAGCATTCGCCGTCCGGCATGCCAAGGCGGTCCTGCTGGCGGCGGTGCTGACGGCGCTCGTCGCCGGTGCCGTCGGCGCCGGGGTGGCCGGGCGCCTGAGCACCGGCGGCTTCACCGACCCGGGTTCGTCGAGCGCCCGGGCCGAGCGGCTGCTCACCGACCGGCTGCACCGGCCGCCAGCGAACCTGGTGCTGATGGTGACCGCACCGGGACCAGTGACCAGTCCGGCGGTGGCGGCCGACGGCCTGGCGCTGACCAACCGGCTGGCGGCCGATCCCGGCGTCGTCCAGGTCGCGTCGTACTGGTCGCTCGGATCACCCCCGGAGCTGGTCAGCCGGGACGGGCGCAGCGCCCTGGTGGTGGGCCGGGTGACCGGAGCGGAACCGGATGTACGACGGACGGTGCGCCGACTCGGACGGAGCTACGCGCAGGGCGTCGGCTCGCTGCGCGTTCGCGTCGGTGGCAGCGCGGAGGTCACCCGGGCCATCGACGAACGGGCGGAGGCGGACCTGCGCCGAGCCGAGGTGATCGCCCTGCCGGTGACGCTCGTCCTGCTGGTGCTGGTCTTCGGCGGGCTGGTGGCAGCACTGCTGCCGCTGGGCGTCGCCCTCGTCGCCACGCTCTCCACCATGGCGCTGTTGCGCGGGCTCACCGAACTCACGCCGGTGTCGCTGTTCGCGCTGAACCTCACCACCGGCCTCGGGCTCGGACTCGCCGTCGACTACTGCCTGTTCGTCATCAGCCGCTACCGCGAGGAGCTGCGCCGCGGAGCAGCTGGCGACGCGGCCATCGTGCGCGCGCTGGCAACCGCGGGCCGGACCGTGCTGTTCTCCGCCGTGACCGTTGCCGGCTGCCTGGCCGCGCTGCTGGTCTTCCCGCTCGGCTTCCTGCGGTCCACGGCGTACGCCGGTATTCTGGTAGTGACGCTGTCCCTGCTCGGCGCCCTCGTGCTGCTGCCGGCCCTGCTGGTCGTCCTCGGCCCGCGGATCGACGCCTTGGACCCGCTGCGGCGGATTCGCCCCCGAGCCGGACGGCACCGGGCCAGTCGAGGTCTCTGGTACGACCTCGCCGACCGGGTGCTGCGGCGCCCGCTGCTGGGTGTGGTCGGCATCACGGTGCTGCTGGCCGTGCTCGCCACACCGTTCCTGCACGTGCGGTTCGCCAACGCCGACGACCGCACGTTGCCGGCCTCTGCGCCCGCCCGGCAGACGCAGGACGCGCTGCGCACCGAGTTCGCGTTGCAGCTGGACGGCCAAGCCTTCGCCGTGCTTCCGAGCGTCGATCCGGCGACCGAGGCCGGCCGAGCTGTCGCTGCGCGGTACACCGCGACGCTGTCGACATTGCCCGGGGTCGAGCAGGCCGAGGGACCCACCGGCCGTTACCGCGAGGGCGCGCGGTCCGCCGGACCGTCCGCATCCGTGCCGCCGGGTCCGACGGTGGTCGCGGTGCTGCCGAGGGTGGACCCCGGGTCGCCGGCGGCGGAGCAGGTGATCCGGGCCATGCGCCGCATCGGCCCGGCCGACACCCTGGTCGCCGGTCCGACGGCGGACCAGCTCGATGCCCGGGCGGCCATCGCCGGACGGACACCGCTCGCGCTGCTCCTGGTGACCGGTGCGACCGCGGCCCTGGTTCTCGTGCTCACCGGCGGTGTCCTGCTGGCCGGGAAAGCCATCATCGTCAACGTGTTGAGCCTGTCTGCCAGCTTTGGGGCCATGGTTTGGGTGTTTCAGGACGGTCATTTGCAGGCCGCCGTGGGCGACTTTACGGTCACCGGGGCCATTGACGCCTCGACCCCGATCCTGTTGTTCTGCATCGCGTTCGGCCTGTCCATGGACTATGAGATCTTGCTCTTGAGTCGCATCAAGGAGGCGTACGACGCCGGAGCAGACACGGCGGAGGCAGTCCGAGTCGGCCTGCAGGCCAGCGCCGGTCTCATGACCGCGGCGGCCGCGATCGTGGCCGCCGTCTTCCTGGCGCTCATGCGCTCTGACGTGGCCTTCCTCAAGCTGTTGGGACTGGGGCTCGCGACCGCGGTGATTCTGGACGCAACTGTAGTCCGCGGGGTGCTGGTCCCGGCCTGTGTCGGCCTGGCTGGACGTGCGAACTGGTGGGCGCCAGCTGCACTTCGGGGCTGGGTCCGGCGTCTCGACCCAGAACGGCGGACTACGTATCGCCCTCGCCCCACACCGCCGGCACCGGTATCGCCGTCATCCCGGCAGCCGGTCCGGCACCAACCGGGGTAGTCGTCAGGCGCCGACCGACGCCAGCTCCCGGTGCTGCCACCAGCGCACCGTCTCGCGCAGCCCGAGCTCGACCGACGTGGGCGAGAGCCCGAAGGTCCGCTGCGCGGCGGTGGAGTCGAGGACAAACGGGCGGTCCAGTTGGTACCGCGTCTCCCGGAGCTCGCGCACGAGTGGCGACACCAGCTCGGCCGCGCGCAGCGCCACGGCCGGTAGCCGCCGGACGTCCGCCGCCGGCGCCCCTGCCGCCGCAGCGAGACCGGTCAGCATGCCGCGCTGGCTGACCGGCTCCGCGGTGGGCACGTGCCACGGCCGTCCCCAGGCCCGCTCGTCCGTGGCGAGCACGGCGAGCGTGCGAGCCACGTCCGGAAGATACGACCAGCTGTGCGCCGCGTCCGGGTCGCCGATCACCCGGACCGGACGACCGCGCAGCACTCGCGGCAGCACCCGGGATCCGAGATAGCCACCCGTGGTGACGCCGGGACCGTAGAAGTCGGCGGCCCGCGCCTCGGACACCCGAACTCGGCCGGCCTCGGCGGCGGCTCGCGCCTGCGACCAAATGGCCGCGCGGACCCGGCCCTTGGTCCCGGTTGCCGCCAACTGGAGATCCTCGGTCAGCGGCCGGTCGACCGGGCCGTAGGCGTAGAGGTTGCCGGTGGTCACCAGCACCGCCCCGGTCCGCTCGGCGGCCTGCAGCAGGGCAGTGGCCAACGGGGGCCACAACCGCGGCCACCGGTGGTATAGCGGGTTGGCGCAGTTGTAGAGCGCCGCGGCGCCCCGAGCCGCGACCGCCAGCGCGGCACCGTCCGAGGCGTCGAGCGCCACTGGCTCGATGCCCGGGCCGGCGCCTCCGCCGCGGCTGACCTGCCGGACGTCGTACCCGAGCTCGAGTAGATGGGCGGCCAACGCCGTGCCGACGGCCCCACGCCCAACCACGACGTGTCTGGCCATGTTCATCTCCGTCTCCGAGAGCGGTGCTCTGACGAGAGCACTGTTCTCGGTCGGTGCGCCTGTTGTCAAGAGCAGTGCTCTCGGACTTCGGGCTAGAATGCCGCCATGGACGGTTCCGGGACGGCTCGACAGCTGGCCAGGGCGGCCACCGCGGCACGCATCACCGACGTCGCCCGTAGGCAGCTGGCGGAAGTCGGCGCATCCGGGCTGTCGCTGCGGGCGGTGGCCCGGGAGATGGGGTTGGCGTCCTCCGCGCTGTATCGCTACTTCCCGCACCGAGACGCCCTGTTGACCGCCCTCATCATCGACGCCTACGACGCGCTGGGGGCCGCTGGCGAGCGGTCCTATGCCGCCGCTGCGCGCGCCGGCACCGACCCGGGCGGCCAGTGGCTGCAGGTGTGCCGAGCCTGTCGGCGGTGGGCACTGGCGCACCCGCACGAGTTTGCGCTGGTCTATGGGTCGCCGGTGCCCGGCTACGCCGCTCCGGCCGACACCGTGGGTCCAGCCACCCGGGTGCCGCGGTTGCTGGCTCGGGTCTTGCGCGCCGCCGCTGCCGCCGACGTCCTCATGCCGCCGCGTCAACCAGTGCCCAAGGTGCCACTAGTGACGGCCCAGGTCCTCGCCATCGCCGGCCCGGCACCTCCCCAGCCGTTCGCGGACCTGATCGAGCGCTCGCTCGTGCTCTGGGTGGTGCTCATGGGCGCGCTGTCTTTCGAGCTGTTCGGCCACCTCGAGGGTGTGGTCTCGCACCGGGGCGCCTGGTTCGACGCCGCTATGGCGGTCGCCGCGGAGGGCGTTGGCCTGCCGGTACCGTTGCCCGCTGCCCGGCGGACACCCGTCCGCTGATTGAGCTGGGTGCCGTCGAACGATCGTCGGCAATGCCTGGGGACCGACGCCGGCAGGAGGTCCTCAACCCCCGAAGCAGACGAAGCTCGCGGCGGCCAGCGCCGCGGAGGTCGACGGATCCCCGGCAGTCACGTCTTGGCGCGCGGCGGCGAGCGCCTCCGCCGGCGACCGGCCGACCCGCAGCCCGCGGTGTAGTGCCAGCATCAGCTCGTGGGTTCCCTCGTCCGGCACCGGCGCCACGCTGGCAATGACCGACCGGGTGCCCAGCGCCAGCAGTACCGCCGCCAGCCCCATCAGCTCGTCGCCGGGACGGACGTCGGACAGCCCGCTGTCGCAGGCGGAGAGCACCAGCTGCCGGGGCGCGGCGCGCAGCATCTCCAGGTCGTAAACCATCAACGGCCCGTCGGCCAGCTCGAGGCAGGAGAACAACGGGTTGTCGGCGCGGAAGCACCCGTGCGCGGCGAGATGGACCAGCCGGGCGCCGTCGGCACCGGCCAGCACCGCCGGCGCGGTTGCCGCCGCGCCGGTCAAGGCAAGAGCGTCGCCGTAGTGTTCGGCAAGGGCCGCCACTTCGGCCGCGGCAGCCGGCAGTCCCGGCCCCGCGGCCAGCACGGTCGGACCACTCGGCTGGTCCGACGACGTCGCGCCGCGCAACCACAGTGCCGCGGACGGCACCAACGTGATCGGCCGCCCGGATGTGCTCGGCAGCGCCGCCCAGGGCAAGGCGTGTAGAGCGCCGGTCGGTACGACGACGAGCTCGCGGTCGCCGACGACCGAGGACAGCGGCCGCAGCAGCAGCCCGTCGAGCACCTCGGCTGCATGCCGGGCGGCGGCGGTCACGGCCGCGTGCACCGGCGCCGGAAGGCCGCCGTGAGCCAGCCGCCGCTGGGCGTACTGGATGCACTCCAGCTCGCCGTTCACCTGCTCCAGCGACCCGACGTCGTGCAGGCGCAGTCGCCCCCCGGCCACGACCACCGCCGTGACGTGCCCTTGGAAACCGACGTACTCGATCAGCACCCGAGAGCCCAGCGCCGCCGCAAGCGCGGCCGGTGATGCCAGCCCGGTCGGTGGCTCGCGCGGGTCACGGACGGCGTGCCGGGCGGCCCGGCACACCGCCACCTCAACGGTCGCCTGCCGGTGCAGCAGCGGCCGGGGGTCGTGGCCGGCGCGCACGGCGTCATCCACCGCGGCGCCCAGGCGGCGCAGCTCCGCCAGCAGTCCCGTCAGCTCAGCGTCGTCGGGCGGTCGGACCGGACGGGCCCGCAGCGCGCTGGCGCGCCACCGTTCCGACCAGAGGAGGACGCCCGCCGGCTGCCGACTGGCCAGCGCCATGGCCAGTCCGGTCTTAGCCAGGTCGGTGCCGTGGTAGGACACGGCTGCCCGCAGCTCGGTGGCCCCGAGCGTCGCGCGCAGTGCGTCGAGCACCCGCAGCCCGGCCTGCAGGGCTCTGACCGCGCCCCGTCGGTCGCCGGCGGCGAGCCGCAGCAGCGCCTCGCCGTGCCAGGCCCGGGCTCGCAGGTCGGCCGGACCGTGGCGCCGCCGGGAGCCGACCGCCGCCAGGTCGCGGCGCGCGGTCTCCGGCCGACCGAGCGCGAGTGCGGTTCGGGCGACCAGCAGCTGGGCGTCCACGGACTGCGCCAGCCAACCAGCCGCAGCGAGGTCGGCGACAGTACGACGGCCAGCGCGTAGCAGTGCCGGCGTGCAGGCACCGTCCTGCCAACCGGCGCGGAGCAAGACGTAGCGCGCGAGGGCGTCCCAGGCCGGTCGGTGCTGCTGCCGGAATGCTCGGGAGGCGTGCTCGGCCTGCACCCTGGCCGCCGGCACGTCGCCGGTGAGCAGCGCGGCATGCGCGAGCACCAGCCGAGCTTCGGCCAGGTCGGCCACCTGCTTGCGCGCGGCGTACTCGGTCACCGCCGTCTCGGCCGCCGCGCGGCCCTCGTCCACCAGGCCGACGGAGAGCAGCACCTCGGCCCGGTGCGTGGGCAGCAGGCCGAGGTAGCCGCCGGCGGCGCGGTACGCCATCTCGGCGGCGTCGAAGTGAGCGAGCGCGGCCGGCAGGTCGCCCCGCAGCGCCGCGAGGTAGCCGCGGTTGTGGCGGGCCACCGCCGCCTCGTGCGGCCGGCCGGCGCCCTGCAGCAGCCGCTCGGCGGCGACGAGGTCGTCCTCGGCTGCTCGCCACGCGCCGCGCTTGGTCAGCAGGATGGCGCGGTTGAGCCGCAGCTGACCCTCCAACAGCTGGTGGCCTTCGCGGCGTACGACGGGCATGGCTGTGCGGTAGGCGGTCAGCGCCTCGTCGAGGCGACCCAGGCGCATTAGCACGGTGGCGTGTTGGATGGACCACTTGGCCGCCGGCAAGCCGGTCAGTCCGGATCGCGCCAACTCCAGCTCCCGCAGGGCCGTCCGGGTGTCACCGACCTCGGTCAGCGCGAAGGCCAGCGTCGTGCGGGCCTCGGCGGCGCGTTGCGGCAGGCCGCCGCGTTCGGCCCGGCGGACGCCGCGGCGCAGGTGCACCAGCGACCGGGTGAGGTCCCCCTGGGCGATGGCCGCGAGCCCGAGTGCCCGCTCGGCCACCGCGGCGACCTCCACGCAGCCTGGGTCGATGGCTCGCGCGTCCGCGGCCAGCTCGCGGGACCGGTCCGGATCGCCGACCGCGAGTTCCACCGCCGCCAGGGCCTGCGCCAGCCCGACCGTCACGCTGCCAGCCCGACCGTCACGCTGCCCGCCCGACCGTCACGCTGGCCCGCCAAGCCAGTTGGCCGGTCGGTCGGCTTGCCGGCGCGGACCCCTGGTGGCCTAAGGTCGCCGACGCGGGGGACGCGACAGCGGACGGGGGGTCCGCAGACGTCGATCGAAGGGAAGGGGTTGAGGCGATGATGCACTCGGGTCCAGATGCCGCAGCGGTAGTCCGGGAAGCCCTGCGACGCGACGATGTCGACCTGTCCAGCGGCCCGCTGGGGGAGCACTGGCACCGACCCCGCGAGCTGCTGGTGCATGCAGCTGACTACGGGTCGGTTGCGGACTCCGGGTCGGTGGCGGCGTCCCTGTCCAGATGGGGGGCCGAGGAGCGCCCGTTGCCCCCCGCACTCAAGGCCCGCGGCTTCCCGGTGCGCCGGTTCGCGGTGAACCTGCCGAGTCCCGACGACCTCGTCCGGGTGCTGCGCCAGCCCACCCCCACCGGCCCGGAACCTCGCGTGTCGCTCAACCACCTGATGGGGGCACACAAGCCGATCCCGATGAACCCGTTGAAGGCCTCGGTCGGCCGGCCAGAGCCAATCCCGGCCAACTCCGTGCCAGTCGGTACGCCGGGGGAGCCCGGCACCGCGGTCCGGGTCGGAGTGATTGACACCGGCTTCGCCGCCGAGGGCGCCGGGCTGCCGACGTGGGCCGCGGGGCGGGTGCAGCTGCGGCCGGGAGGAGTCGACCGGGACCCGCTCGACACCAACCCGACGGACGGCCGGCTGGACCACGCCGACGGACACGGCACCTTCGTCACCAGCCTGGTGCTGCAGGCGGCCCCGCACGCCAGCGTGGTCTGCCGGCGGGTGCTGGACTCCGGCATCGCCGACGAGCTGACGGTGGCCGAGGCGATGCTGGACCTGCGCGAGGCGGGGTGCACGATCCTGAACCTGTCCTTCGGCGGCTACACCCTCGATGACGCCCCTCCGGTTGCCATGACCGCGGCTCTGGACATGATCAGCGCCGACCAGCGCGCCGGCTTTGGCCGGAACAACACGGTAGTTGTCGCCGCCGCCGGCAACTACGGACGGCGCCGGATCGTCTGGCCGGCGGCGCACGACGACGTACTGGCCGTCGCGGCGCTGGAAGCCGACAGCTCCGACGGCACGCAGGCGAGCGGCGTACCGGACTGGACCGACCGCGGCTGGTGGGTGGACGCCTGCACCCAAGGCGTCGACCTGCGCGGGTACTTCGTGACCTTCACGGAGAGCGGGAAGGGCGGGGAGCAGTTCACTGGGGCGGCGCGGTGGAGCGGCACCTCGTTCGCCACCGCCTGGCTGAGCGGACAGATCGCGCATGCGCTGTCGGGCCGGCCCCCCGACACCCCCGTCCGGCAGGTGGCCGCCGAGCTGCTGGCGCAGGGGCCGTTCATCCCTGAGCTCGGGTACCGGGTGGCCGGACAACAGTAGGTCCCGCGCCGCTGACCTACACGACCAGCCAGCTGGTCATCACGGACCCGCCGGTGGGCAGTGCGCACCGCAGTCGAACGGGCCCTGCGCTCACCCCGCTGGCCACGAACCGACCCAGGTCATCGGGCTGGACGACTATCACGCCGTCCCGGTGGTCGACCTCAACCACGCCATGCGGCATGCCGACGACCTGGCCGACGACCTGGCCGACGAGCCGCCGGGCGCCGGCCGCCGCGGTGACCTGCAGCTCGATCGAAATCCGGGGGCTGGCGAAGGAGATGAGACGTGGTTCGGCGGTGCCCCGGACCAGCACGGTCCCGGCCTCGACGGCGGAGTCGGCGACCAGCTCGGCCAGCTCGGCGTCGAGGTTACGCAGCTCGAATGCGGCCAGCGCGGCGTCGTGTACGGACGGTGGGACGGCGTCGAAGCGGCCGGCCGCCGTGCGCAGCTCGGCCAACAACTCCTCGTCGGCGAGCTCGATCTCCAGGGACGGGGTCTCGACAGCAGGCGGCGAGCCGGCGGAATGCCGGTCGTCGGTACCGTCGGTCATGGTTGTCGCCTTTCTATCCCCTGCCCGCACAGAGTGGTCCGGGGGCCGGCTGATACATCCGGGGTCATCCGACGTCGATTCCGGCATCGACCAAGCTGCGCAGCTTTGCCAGACACCGTCCTCGAGTAGGGCCGATGCTGCCGACCGGCAGGCCGAGGGCGGCGCTGACCTCTTGGTAGCTGGGGGGAGGCGTGGCCATCAGCACGCGCAACAGTTGCTGACACGCCGGCGATAGCTGCCGCACCGCCTGCCAGATTAGGGCGTCGCGTTCTCGGACAAGCAGGTGCGCGTCCACCGGCGCGTCGGGGGCGGCGGTCAGGTCTAGGGTCTCGCCGTCGACGGGGACGGCCCGACCGGACAGCCGGATGACCCGGAGACTCTCGTGCCGCGCGGTGGTGGCCAGCCACGCCCCCAGGTGGTCCGGGTCGCGGATCCGGTCAAGGTTCTCCACGAGCCGCAACCACGTCGTCTGCACCACGTCGGCAGCCTCGCTTTGCCCCAGCCGGTGACCGCGGGCGACCGCCCACAGTAGCTGCTCGAAGCGCTCCACAATCGCTCGCCAGGCGGTGGCGTCGCCGCCGGCGGCCGCCGCCACCAGCTGCGCCGAGCTGGCTGACCGCGCGCCTGACTGCATGCCGTCCGACGCCATGCCGCCTCCGAGGATCAGATCCGGCCGATGATGGCACAGCGACCCCACTTCGCGGTCGTTCCACTGCGCGGTCGTTCCACTGCGCGGTCGTTCCACTGCCCGCCGTACCGGCCCGGCGATGAGGCAGGATGCCGGCGATGGACGTATGAGTGCCGCCCGGCCGGCGATCCGGCCGCCGGCGCCGGGTCGACCGCTGCCGCTGGCCATAGCCCGCCGCATCGCTCTGGCGGCGCAGGGTTTCACCGATCGCCGACCGGCCGGACGAGTGGATCGTCGGCACCTGCGCCGGGTCATCGACCGAGTCGGCCTGGTGCAGGTCGACTCGGTCAACGTCGTCGCCCGGTCGCACTACTTTCCGGCGTACTCCCGGCTCGGCAGCTATCCGCCGCTGATGTTGGACCGCATGGCCTACGTCGACCGCGAGCTGTTCGAGTACTGGGGGCATGAGGCGTCGCTGCTGCCGGTCGCGCTCCAGCCGCGGCTGCGTTGGCGGATGGAGCGGTACAGCGAGCTGTGGTCGGCCTCGAGCCGGTTGACCGAACTGCGCCGCCGGCGGCCGGGGTACGTCGACGACGTCCTGGCCGAGATCACGGCTCGCGGGCCACTGGGTGCCGGGCAGCTGTCCGGCATCGGCGAGAGCGGTGGCTCCTGGTGGGGCTGGCACGACGGCAAGATTGCGACCGAGTACCTGTTCGCCGCCGGTCTGGTCAGCACGGCCAGTCGCCGGGGGTTTGAGCGGATCTACGACTTGACCGAGCGGGTGCTGCCGCCGGCCGTGCTGGCGACACCCACGCCGCTGCCGGAGGACGCCCAGCGCGACCTCGTCCGGGTGGCCGCCCGGGCGCTCGGGATCGCCACCGAGGCAGACCTGCGGGACTACTTCCGGCTCCGTCCGGCGGATGGCCGGGCGCGGGTGGCCGAGCTGGTTGAGGCCAGTGAGCTGCGGCCGGTCGCGGTCGAAGGGTGGCGCGCACCGGCGTACCTGCAGCCGGCGGCCACGGCGCCGCGCCGCGTCCGGGCCCAGGCGCTGCTCTCGCCGTTCGACTCACTGGTCTGGGAGCGGGACCGCACCGAGCGGCTGTTTGGGTTCCGGTTCCGACTGGAGATCTACACCCCGGCGGCCAAGCGGGTGCACGGCTACTACGTGCTGCCGTTCCTGCTCGACGACCGGCTGGTCGCCCGGGTCGACGTCAAGGCGGACCGCACGGCCAGCACGCTGCGGGCGCAGGCCGCCTGGGCCGAGCCGGGCGTCCCGGAGCCGGCGGTCGCCGGTCCGTTGGCGGCCGAGCTCATTGAGCTAGCCGGGTGGCTAGGGCTGAAGCAGGTCAGTGTTGGCGCCCGTGGCGATCTCTCGCCGACCCTCGCGCGGGCGGTGGCCGGCGGGACAATGCCGTTGAAGATCGGTGCTGACCGGGTCGGCCACGCAGAGCGGTAGACCCGCGCGTCTACCGCCACGTAGATTCACGCGGTGAGCACCACCGTAAGTTCAGCGACGACACGCACCCACGCCTGACAGCGTTGGCCGCGGCTACCGGCCGTCGCATGCAGACCATCGTTGAGGACGCGGTCGCGGGCTACGAAGCCAACGAGTTCTGGGTGACGTTCGCCGCTGGCTACGACGGTCTTGCCGATGACCCGGCGGCCTGGCTGCAGGTGCAGGTGCAGTCCGAGCGGGCCGGCGAGGAGACTGCGCTGAACCGACAATGTCGAGCCGAACTTAAACCGGTAGCCCGCCGGGGCGAGGTGTGGCTTGTCGACTTCGGCACCCCAGTTGGCCACGAGCAAGGGTTCCAGCGTCCGGCCGTGGTCGTTTCCGACGACCGACTCAACGGCAGCCGCGCCGAACTGGTCATCGTCATCCCCACCATTACCACCCGTCGAGGGCTGCCGTCCCACGTCGCGATCGAGACCCGTGACAGTGGGCTGGCCGAGACCAGCCACGCCAAGGCTGAAGACATCAAGTCGGTGTCCACGCATCGGCACATCCGCCGACTCGGTGCGCTTCCGGCCGACCGACTCAACCACGCCGAGCAGGTGCTCCGGCCGCTTCTCGGTCTGTGACGCAGGCCGGTCCCGACAGCGTGGTTGCCCCGCACCGCGTGCCTGATCCGGCAAACCGGTCGCCGGGGACCGTGCCTGATCCGGCACGACGGTGGCAGCCGACCCGCCGCCGGCGAGGTGCGCCCGCCCCGGCGGGTCACCGGGCCCGCCCACGTGACCCGTCCTAAGGTGTGCCGGTGCAGCCGGAGGAGTGCGACCAGCCGCAGGCCGGGACGGCCGACCAGCCACAGGCCGGGACGGCCGATGAGCCGCAGGCCGGGACGGCCGATGGGCCGCAGTGGCGGTTCGAGATGACGGTCGAGCTGGTCAAGGCCAACGCCGCCGACTCCGACGTCATTTGGGCGGCTCGGGTGTCCACCGCCGGCGAGCAGTCGCTGGCCGCCCGGGACGAGGACCCGGCCCGGTCCAAGGGTCTGATCAACTTCTTGATGCGCGAGCGGCACGGCACCCCATTCGAGCACAACAGCATGACGTTCCTGGTGCAGGCGCCGATCTTCGTCTTCCGCGAGTTCATGCGGCACCGGATCGGCTGGAGCTACAACGAGGCCAGCGGCCGCTACAAAGAGCTGGAGCCGGTCTTCTACCTGCCCGCACTGGAGCGTGCGCTGGTGCAGGAAGGCAAGCCGGGCCACTACGTCTTCGTCCCCGGTACGCCGGCGCAGCACGACACCGTCATCGCCGCCACCCAGCGCGCCTGCACCGCCGCCTACGCCGCCTACCAGGAGATGCTCGCCGCCGGCGTGGCCCGGGAGGTGGCCCGCGGCGTGCTGCCGGTGGCGACGTACTCGGCGATGTACGCGACCTGCAACGCCCGCTCGCTGATGGCCTTTTTGAGTCTGCGCACCCGGCGGGAGGGCTCGCGGTTTCCGTCGTACCCGCAGCGGGAGATCGAGATGGTCGCCGAGGCGATGGAGGCACATTTCGCCAGGCTCATGCCGCTGGTGTACGCCGCCTTCGACGCCAACGGCCGGGTCAGTCCCTGACGAGTCGATGTTCGACCCGGACGGTCGCTAACGTCCAGGCGACTGCCTGCCGATAACAGGGGCAGCCCCGTCGCTGCTGGGACCCCGACCCGGTTGCGGCGGGGCCCTACCTGTCCCGAGACAGCCACGGTGCGCTTACGGTCTGCCGACGTTGATGGCGGGTAGCGTTCTGGTCATGGCAGACGCTTCCCTCCCGAGTCCGGCGAGCTCGCCGGGCCGACCATTCGGCCGGGTGCTCACCGCGATGGTGACGCCGATGACCCCGGACGGCGCGATCGACCTCGACGGGGCCGCCCGGCTGGCCAGCCACCTGGTCGAGCACGGCAGTGACGGCCTGGTGATTAGCGGTACGACGGGGGAGTCCGCCACCACCAGCGACGGCGAGAAGGAACAGCTGCTCCGCGCGGTGCTCGACGCAGTAGGCGAGCGAGCCACCGTGGTCGCGGGCGTGGGCACCAACGACACCGCGCACACCATGGAGCTGGCCGCCAGCGCGGAGAAGGCCGGGGCGCACGCGCTGCTCGCGGTCACGCCGTACTACAACAAGCCGCCGCAGGCGGGCCTGCTCGCGCACTTCCGCAAGGTCGCCGACGGCACCTCCCTGCCGGTGATGCTCTACGACATCCCGGGGCGCACCGGCGTACCCCTCGAGGTCGACACCATCGTCCGGCTCGCCGAGCACCCCAATATCGTTGCGGTCAAGGACGCCAAGCTGGACCTGAGCGCGACCTCGTGGGTCAAGGCGCGCTGCGACATCGCCGTCTACTCCGGCCAGGACGAGTACACCTTGCCGCTGCTGGCGGTTGGCGGGATCGGCGTCGTCGGGGTCGTGACCCACGTCGTGGGCACCGAGATGACCGCCATGGTGGCCGCGTTTGAGCGTGGGGACGTCGCCGCCGCCCGGACAATTCACCTGCAGCTGATGCCGGTGTTCACCGGGATGTTCCGCACCCAGGGGCTGATTCTGACCAAGGCGGCGCTGACGATGTTCGGCCTGCCCGCCGGCCCGGTCCGGCTGCCGCTGGTCGACGCAACGCCGGAGCAGCGCGCCGGGCTGCGCGCCGACCTCGAGCGCGGCGGCGTCGCGGTGCCGGCCGAGAACCCGGTCGAGGCCTCCGCGTGAGTCACCCGCACCCCGATCTCGGCTTCCCACCGCCGCTGGCGGCCGGTGCGCTACGGGTGGTCCCGTTGGGTGGCCTGGCCGAGATCGGCCGCAACATGACGGTCTTCGAGTACGGCGGGAAGCTGCTGATCGTCGATTGCGGAGTGCTGTTTCCGGAGGTGGAGCAGCCCGGGGTGGACCTGATCCTGCCGGACTTCGGCTACATCAAGGACCGGCTCGAAGACGTGGTCGCGGTCGTGCTCACTCACGGCCACGAAGACCACATCGGCGCGGTGCCCTACCTGTTGCGCGAGCGCGCCGACCTGCCGCTGGTCGGCTCCCGGTTCACCCTGGCGCTGCTCGAGGCCAAGCTGCGCGAGCACCGGGTCAAGCCCTACAGCCTCGAGGTGGTCGAGGGTGGCCGGGAGCGGCTGGGACCCTTTGACTGCGAGTTCTTCGCGGTCAACCACTCGATCCCGGACGCGCTGGCAGTCGCGATCCGTACGCCGGCCGGGCTGGTGCTGCACACCGGCGACTTCAAGATGGATCAACTGCCGTTGGACGGCCGGCTCACGGACCTCGGCGGCTTCGCCCGGCTGGGGGCCGAAGGCGTCGACCTGCTGCTGTCGGACTCGACCAACGCCGAGGTGCCCGGCTTCGTCACGGCCGAGCGCGAGGTCGGGGCGGTGCTCGACCAGGTGTTCCGCCAGGCCCAGCGGCGGATCATCACCGCCTGCTTTGCCAGCCACGTGCACCGGGTGCAGCAGGTTCTCGACGCCGCGGCCGCCCACGGCCGGCACGCCGCCTTCGTCGGCCGCTCCATGGTGCGCAACATGGGCGTCGCCCGCGATCTCGGGCTGCTGCACGTGCCGCCCGGCCTGGTGGTCGACCTGCGCGACGTGGACGACCTGCCGGAGAACCGGGTGGTGCTGGTGTCCACCGGCTCCCAGGGCGAGCCGCTGTCGGCGCTGGCCCGGATGGCCAACCGCGACCACCGCCAGATCCGGATCGAGGCCGGTGACACCGTCGTACTGGCCTCGAGTCTGATCCCCGGCAACGAGAACGCCGTCTACCGGGTGATCAACGGGCTGGCCCGATGGGGGGCGACCGTGGTGTCCAAGGACGTCGCCAAGGTGCACGTCTCCGGGCACGCACCTGCGGGCGAGCTGTTGATGCTGCTCAACGTCACCCGGCCGTCGAACGTCATGCCGGTGCACGGCGAGTGGCGGCACCTGCGGGCGCATGCCCGTCTGGCGGAGCTGACCGGCGTACCGCGGGAGCGCGTGGTGCTGGCCGAGGACGGGGTCGTGGTCGACCTGGTGGACGGCGTCGCCGCCATCGTCGGCGCGGTGCCGGCCGGCTACGTCTATGTGCACGGCCTGGGCGTCGGGGACATCGGCGAGACGTCGCTGAAGGACCGGCGCATCCTCGGCGATGAGGGCTTCGTCTCGGTCACGCTGATCGTGGATTCGGTGACCGGCAAGGTCACCAGCGGTCCGCTCATCTCCAGCCGCGGTTTCAGTGACCAGCCGGGTGCGTTCGACGGCGTACTGCCGTTGATCGAGGCGGAGGTGGAGCGGACCGCCGCCGAGGGGGTCGCCGATCCGCACCAGCTGCAGCAGCAGGTACGGCGGGTGGTCGGCCGCTGGGTCAGCGACACCTACCGCCGCCGGCCGATGATCATCCCGACCGTCATCGAGGTCTGATCGTCGCACAAGTTCCATCTTCGGGACTTGCGACGACGGCTAAAGGCGGCTAAAGCTAAAGGCAGCTTCGCGCCGGCGACGGCGGCGGGCCGCCTGCGAGTGGTGGACAGGTCGTCCCGGTGGCGGCACACTCTCGTCCGACGCGCCGGGCGAGCTCGTAGCCCAACCACGGTTGTGCTCGCGGCTCGACCGCCTTGAGACGCCCGGCGCGTCACCTCACCGCCGCGAGGCTGAGCCCAGGGCACCGGCGTCAGGAGCAAGCCGGGTGCTCGAGTCAGCCCGTCGAGCGGCTTCCACCGCGCCCGGCGAGTCAGCCCACCGCCGTGAAGCCACGCTGCGGACCACCAACGGCGGGTTGGCGACCGCCGCCCGGTGCGCGAGTCGCTGTAGGTACGGCGACAGCGGGTGCGTTCGCCCGCAGCTCGGAGCCTGCTCCGGTCTCGGCCAGCAGCGCGCCGACGAGCCGGGAAGCTGCGGTTGGTGTCCCGAAGCAGTACCCCGTCCGGCTGCAAGCGGCTAGTGGAGCGTCGAGGGCCGGCATTCCTGCGCTCCTGAGCGCCCTCGCCGAGACGCAGCCACTTGATCTGCACGGCTGAGAAGTTGTGCGACGGATCGAGCCGCGGGTGGCTCGTTATGCAGCACAACTTCGGCGACGGCGGCAGGATGGTGGCGTGATCGTGGCCTTCAGCATCAGTCCATCCGGCGGGGACGAGCGCGGTGGCGTGTCCGAGGCGGTCGCGGCGGCAATCCAGGTCGTCCGCGAGTCCGGGCTGCCGCACGAGACCAATGCGATGTTTACCAACATCGAGGGCGACTGGGACGAGGTGATGGCCGTCGTCAAGCGGGCCGTCGACGTTGTCGCCGCCCGCTCATCGCGGGTCGCGCTCGTGCTCAAGGCCGACATCCGGCCGGGCTACACTGGCCAGCTGACGGCCAAGGTCGCCCGGGTGGACGAGCTGCTCGAGGGCTGAGCCGTCGCCGCGCAGCACCTCGGCCGGACCAGCGGCATGCAGCCGGCGAGCCTCAGCGGTGGCGAGCTCGGTCAGCACCGCCCGCATCTGCTGTGTGCGGTCGAACTGGAAGCCGAGCTGCGAGCCGTACGCCGGGCAGGATCGGTTGCTGCCGTCAGCTCAGGCCGGCCAAGCCGGCATCTGGAGAACCCGGCTCGGACGATTCCGGGGTGTGTCAGGAAGTGGGGAGTCGGCGGTTGATCGGCTGGGTGAGGTCCCTCCGCCGGAGCGATTCGTTGCGTCGGCTGTGGATCACGTCGGCACGTCGGCAGTGGCCGGTCTTTCTCAGCTTCACCCACGTTGTGGTCCCATTTTGGACTTGAAACGCCGGCCCAGACGACACTGTCGTGGGTGCAGGGCAGCACAGCGGCAGCTTCACCCACGCCGTCGTCCGATTCGGCGAAGGATGGATCATTCGGGTGGTCCTCGACGCTGAGCGGCGCACCCGTCGCGCTGCTCGACGGGGCAGCCCGCGAACCCGCTGTGCGTACGGTGCGAGCAGGACGTCCTGGGGACGATGCACGAGGCACGAGGTAGGCGCGGCACACGATGTCTGGGTACGGCGAGGAGGCGGCATCGCTCCTCGACGTACGTCGCCGCAGCCTGCGCGCTGACTGCGAGCGCTGCTTCGGGCTGTGCTGTGTCGCGCCGGCCTTCTCCGCCTCCGCCGACTTCGCCATCGACAAGGACGCCGGGCAGCCCTGTCCCAATCTCCGGCCCGACTTCCGCTGCGGCATTCACGCACGCCTCCGGGAGCAGGGCTTTCCGGGTTGCACGGCGTACGACTGCTTCGGCGCGGGGCAGCAGGTCGCACAAGTCACCTTCGGCGGACAGAACTGGCGGCGGGACCCGCAAGCGGCACAGCAGATGTTCGCGGTCTTCTCAACCATGCGGCAGCTGCACGAGTTGCTCTGGTACCTGACCGAAGCCCTGACGCTCCAACCTGTCCGCCAGCTTCACGACGAACTCAGCCGCACGCTCGACGAGACCGAACACCTCACGCTCGGCAGTGCCGACGCGCTCGCGGATCTCGACGTGGCAGCCTACCGTCGAAGCGTCAATGCCCTGCTGCTCCGCGCCAGCGAGTTGGTCCGAGCCGGAGTCCGGCGCCGGAACCTGGATCGCAGTGGGGCCGACCTCATCGGGGCCAACCTGAACGGCGACGACCTCAAGGGCGCGAACTTGGCAGGGGCCTACCTCATCGCCGCCGACCTCAGTGGCGCCGACCTGCGACTGGCTGACCTCATCGGGGCCGACTTCCGCAATGCTGACCTCAGCGGCGCCGACCTCACCGAGAGCATCTTCCTCACCCAGTCCCAGCTCGATGCGGCGAAGGGGGATGCCGACACGAAGGTGCCGCCATCGCTCACCCGCCCATCGCACTGGTCGCCTTCGAGCACGTAGGCGACGGTGTCGGCAGCGCCGTCTGACGCTGCCTGCCGCCGGCTGGATCACTTACAGCGCCGGCATGCTCGGGTTGGGCCGGCGCAGGGGCGCTCGCCCGCAGGCGGCGAGGAACCGGTTGAAGATCCTGCGGGCAGGGCGCGGCTGCACTCAGGGGCGCGCTGGCGGACCAGCTCGACGTCTCCCGCCAGACCGTCAACGCCCTGGAGACCGGTCGCTACGATCTGAGCCTGCCGTTGGCCTTCCGCATCGCTCGACTGTTCGCCGAGCCGATCGAGGCGATCTTCTCGCCCGACGATGAGTCGGTCGGCACGGCACCGGGTCCGGACCGCCGCTAGGACCGGGTGGCGATACGCCGCGTGGCCACCACGGCCGGCGCAGTCGGACGCAGCGGGACGCAGCGGGTACGGACGGTCAGCGAGCGCTGCGCGACGGGCCCACGTGGTCGCGCAGCCAGGCGTTCAGCGGACCGAGCTGCCGCCAGCCGGCTGCCACCAGGTCCTTCGCGGCGGGGCTGGGCAGCAGCTCGTCCGGCGGGTAGCCGCGGCTGGCAGTCAGCGACTTGAAGTGCAGCAGGTCGGCCCGCGGGTGGGTGTCGTCCCACGGCTTGGGCACCCGCTTGAGCTGGCCGCCGCCGACCTCCCAGCCGTCGGCCCGCAGCGCATCCAGGATGGCGACCAGGGCCAGCCCGCTGCGGTCGTCGGCGACGGCGGCGCGCAGCCGCTGGGCCTGGTCGGTGGCGGTCATGTAGTACCCGCCGGCGAGGTAGAGCCCGTCTGCCGACAGGGCGACGTACAACACGCCGTCGGCCGGGCCGTCGCCGTGAACGACTGCCGCCGCCTGCGTCTTGTACGGCGTCTTGTCCCGGCTGAACCGTACGTCCCGGTACGGCCGGAAGAACTTCGCCTCGCCGAACTCCGGCGCCAGCTCCGCCAACAGTGCCCGCATCGGGGCCGCGACGCATTCGTCGTACGCCGAGCGGTGGTCGGTCCAGTAGGCCTTGCTGTTGTCCGCGCCCAGGCCTTCGTAGAAGGAGAAGGCGCGCTCGGGGAAACCGGCGAAGCGCTCAAGGTCCGGCAGGCTCATGGCCAGATGGTGCCCTACGCCGCCCTCCGGCGTGTCCACCCAACGTCGGTCGGCGAAGGCGCGCGCTACCGGTAGCCTGTGGATCATGCCTACGCGCGCGCCCGCCCCCAGCCGTCGACCCGACGGCGGGACCCGCGGGCGCGGGCCGGCGGCCGGCGGCCGTTCGGCGCGCGCCGGCGGTCGCTCCGGGGGCGCCCGCCCGGCCCGCACCAAGGCCACCGCCCGCCGCGGCGGTGCGCATCCGATGCGGCGGCGCGTGGCCGGCCGGGGAGCGCCCGGCGCGCTGAACCGGGTGCTGCGCGCGCTGTGGCGCGCGGTCGTCGGGTTGTGGTCGGTGCTGGCGCGGGGGATCGGCCGGGTCGTCCGGGCGTTCGGCCGCGGGGCGCGCGACCTGGATCCGGCGCACCACCGCGACGGGCTCGGGCTCACCTTCCTGGCCGCGGCGCTGGTCGTTGCCGTCGGAGTGTGGTTCAGCGCCGGCGGGCCGCTCGGAGCCGCGGTGTCCGCGCTCGTGCACGGGGCGGTCGGCATCACCGCCGCCCTGGTGCCGCTGCCGCTGGCCTGGCTGGGGGTGCGGCTGTTGCGCCATCCGGACCGCTTCGACCCCGGCATTGGCGGCCGGCTGCTGATCGGTTGGACCGCCTTCGCCCTCGGCGCACTCGGCCTGGTGCACCTCGCGGCCGGCAACCCGGTGCCGCCGGACGGCGCCACGGCGATGCGGCACGCCGGCGGGCTGCTGGGTTTCTTCGCCGCCTCGCCGCTGACCAGCGCCCTGAGCCGGTACGTCGCCGCGCCCCTGCTGCTGCTGCTCGCCGGGTTCGGCCTGCTCGTGGTCACCGCGACGCCGGTGCACGCCGTACCGGCGGCCGGACGCGCGCTGGTGCACCGGCTGACCCGGCGCGGGTCCGCCAAACCGGACGGCGCGGGCGGCGCGGACGAGGCCTCCGCTGAGCCGCCCGGCCTGGACCCCGGCCCGCCGCTGCCGCCGCTGCGCCGGCGGCCGGCCCGCCGGCGGCAGGGCCTGGCGGCCGAAAGCCAGCCGGACGACCAGCCAGACACCGCGGCCCGGACGGTCGAGCCGATCCCCGATGAACCCCCGGCGCCGGCGCCCCCGACACCGCGGGAGGCGAGCCCATCCGGGCCCAGCCACGCCGAGCAGATGGTGCTGGGCGGCACCGAGGGCGACTACCGGCTGCCGCCGCCGGACCTGCTGGCCGCCGGCACGCCGCCCAAGGCTCGCAGCCGGGCCAACGACAACGTGATCGAGGCGCTCACGGAGGTGCTCGGGCAGTTCGGGGTCGACGCGGCCGTCACCGGCTTCAGCCGCGGTCCCACCGTCACCCGCTACGAGCTCGAGCTCGGACCCGGGGTCAAGGTTGAGCGCATCACGCAGCTCTCCCGCAACATCGCGTACGCCGTGAAGTCTCCCGACGTACGGATCATCAGTCCGATCCCGGGGCGCTCGGCCATCGGCATCGAGATTCCCAACGCCGACCGTGAACTGGTCAGCCTGGGGGACGTGCTGCGCTCGAAGGCCGCGACCTCCGATCACCACCCGCTGCTGGTCGGCCTCGGCAAGGACATCGAGGGTGGCTTCGTCGCCACCAACCTGGCCCGGATGCCGCACGTACTCATCGCCGGGGCCACCGGGGCTGGCAAGTCCACCTGCATCAACACGATCATCACGTCGATCCTGAGCCGGGCGACCCCGGACGACGTCCGCCTAGTCATGATCGACCCGAAGCGGGTGGAGCTGACCCACTACCAGGGCATCCCGCACCTGATCACACCGATCATCACCAACCCGAAGAAGGCCGCTGAGGCGCTGCAGTGGGTCGTGCGCGAGATGGAGATGCGCTACGAGGACCTGGCGGCCTCCGGTGTCCGGCATGTCGACGACTTCAACCGACGGGTCCGGGAAGGCACGATCACCGCGCCGCCAGGCAGCGAACGGGTGTACACGCCATACCCCTACATCCTGGTGATCGTCGACGAGCTGGCCGACCTGATGATGGTGGCGCCGCGCGACGTCGAGGACGCGATCGTGCGGATCACCGCGATGGCCCGCGCGGTCGGCATCCACCTGGTGCTGGCCACCCAGCGGCCGTCGGTCGACGTCGTCACCGGCCTGATCAAGGCCAACGTGCCGTCCCGGCTGGCCTTCGCCACCGCCAGCCTGGCCGACTCCCGGGTCATCCTCGACCAGGTCGGCGCGGAGAAGCTGATTGGTCTCGGCGACGGCCTGTTCCTGCCGATGGGGGCGAGCAAGCCGGTCCGGCTGCAGGGCGCGTATGTGTCGGAGAAGGAGATCGAGGCGATCGTCGGGCACTGCAAGTCCCAGCTCGCCCCGTCGTACCGCTCTGTCCTCGGCGACCCGACGGCGGCGAAGAAGGACGTGGATCCTGACATCGGCGACGACCTCGACCTGCTGGTGCAGGCCGTCGAGCTGGTGGTGACCACCCAGTTCGGTTCCACGTCGATGCTGCAGCGCAAGCTGCGGGTCGGCTTCGCCAAGGCGGGCCGGCTGATGGACCTGATGGAAAGCCGCGGCCTCGTCGGCCCGTCCGAGGGCTCCAAGGCCCGCGACGTCCTGGTGCGCCCGGAGGAGCTGAACGAGGTCCTCGTGGGCTTGCAGGGCGAGGACGCCGACTAGCTCCGGCGGAACCGGATGAGAGGCTTCGCCGGTGGAGGTGACCTGCCCGGAGCACGCCGACGCCGCGCTGTCCGCCGAAGTGGCGCGCGTGGTGGGCGCGGTGACGGCGATCGGTGGGGCGGTGGGTTGGGTGCAGCCGCCGTCGACGGCGGAGATCACCTGGTGGCTCGACTCCCTGCTCACGACGGTCCGCGCCGGCCGGGCGAGGCTTGCGGTGGCGCACGTCCGCGGCCGGGCCGAGGCGCTCGGCTACTGGGAGCGCCTGGACGGAGCCGTGCTGGAGCAGAACGCTGAGATCCGCAAGGTCATGGTCCACCCGGACGCCCGCGGTCGGAAGCTGGCGCGGGTGGTGGTCGACGCGCTGGTCGACACCGCCCGGGCGGCCGGCATCGAGACGGTGATTCTCGACGTTCGTGGCAACAACCCCGCCGCGATGGCGCTCTACGAGCGGACCGGTTTCGTCGTCTACGGCCGACTGCCGGACTTCGTGGCGGTGGGCAACGAGCGCTTCGACCGGGTGTGCTACCGCCGGGACCTGCGCCCGGCGGGCGAAGCCACCCTTGCCCGCCACGGCGGCCGCCCGGTCGGTCCCGGCTGGTCCGCGACCGCGACCGCGGGATCGCCGCCGTCGGTGGGCCACACCTGAGTCCACACCTGAGTCCACACCTGAGTCCACACCTGAGCGCTGAGTCCACACCGCCGGCCCGCCCTCGCCCGAAGGCGGCCCGCGGTTCGTCTTGCCCTTGGCGCGCTGCCGCCTAGACTTGGGTGCAGGCGGCCCACCCATCGCGGGAACGCCTGGTAGCCAACAATCCCGCCGTACCAGGGCCTCCGGAGAAGGTGGACCGTGACCCAGCCGGACCGCCTCGCCGACCTCGCGATCGGGGCGACGCTGTCCGCAGCGCGGGAGGCACGCGGGCTCAGCGTCGACGACGTCGCCCGCTCGACGCGGATCCGCGCCGGGCTGATCCGCGACATCGAGGCCGATCGCTTCGACGCCTGCGGTGGTGACGTCTACGCCCGCGGCCATATCCGCAGCATCGCGAACACGGTAGGAGCCGACGGGGCAGTGCTGGTGGCGGCCTATGACCGCGAGCGGGGCGGCAACCCGGCAGCGGCGGCCATCCTGGTGTTCGAGCCCGGCGCCGTCCGCGGCGAGCGCCGTCGGCCCAACTGGGCGGCCGCCATGGCCGTTGCCTTAGTGGTGATCTGTCTGTGGGCCGCGGTGGACCTGCTCGGTACGGGGACGAAAACCGGGGTGGGCAAGGGGACCGGCGGCACCCGCGCCGACACCGCCCTTACGCCGCCGCCGACACCGACGTCATCTGCCCCGGCCACCGCCGGACCGGATGCGGTGGCGATGGTGCCGCCGACCGCCGTCTCGGTGCGGGTGCGGATCATCGACGAGAAGTGCTGGGTCCGGGTGGGCAATGCCGCCAACGTCACGATCTTCCAGGGGGTGCTGGCCCCCGGAGATACCAAAGACTTCCAAGACCCGGAGCAGATCCACCTGACCCTGGGCAACGCCAGTGCCGCCTCGCTCGTCGTCAACGGGCGCGACATCGGTGCGCCGGGAAGCGCCGGTCAAGTGGTCTCGGTGGCCTTCGGCCCCGGTGACCCCGCCGGGCCGCAGGCCGGCTGAGGCGCGGAGCCGGACGGCCGGGACGACCGGGCCGATACCCTGGCTCGCATGCCCACCCGCTCGGCTGCCGTGGTGACCCTGGGCTGCGCCCGCAACGAGGTCGACTCTGAGGAGCTGGCTGGCCGACTCACCGCCGCGGGATGGCGTGTTGTCCCCGACCCGGCCGCCGCCGACGCGGTGCTGGTGAACACCTGCGGCTTCGTCTCCTCGGCCAAGAAGGACTCCATCGACGCGGTCCTCGAGGCGGCCGATGCGGGGCAGCCGGCGGGGGACCGGCGGCCGGTGGTGGCGGTCGGGTGCCTGGCCGAGCGCTACGGCGTGACGCTGGCCACGGAGCTGCCCGAGGCCGACGCCGTGCTGGGCTTCGACGACTACGCCGAGATCGGTGCTCGGCTCGACGACGTACTGGCCGGTCGTCCGATCGCCCCGCATCGGCCGCGGGACCGGCGAACGCTGCTGCCGCTGTCTCCGGTGGAGCGTTCGGCGGCGTCGTCGGTGGTCGCGCTGCCTGGTCACGGCGACCTGCCGGCCGGGATCGCGCCTGCCTCCGGCCCGCGGTCGGTGCGCCAGCGGCTGACCGGCGGTCCGGTGGCTGCGCTCAAGTTGGCCTCCGGCTGCGACCGGCGTTGCAGCTTCTGCGCCATCCCGTCGTTCCGCGGCGCCTTCGTCTCCCGACCGTGGGCGGACGTTCTGGCCGAGGCCCACTGGCTGGCGGAGGGCGGGGTCCGCGAGCTGGTGCTGGTCAGCGAGAACTCCACGTCGTACGGCAAGGACCTCGGCGACCTGCGGCTGCTGGAGCGGCTGCTGCCCGCGCTGGCCGCCGTGCCCGGCGTCGCCCGGGTGCGGGTGTCCTACCTGCAACCGGCGGAGATGCGCCCGTCGCTGATCGAGGTCATGGCCGCCACGCCGGGCGTCGCGCCGTACTTCGACCTGTCCTTCCAGCACGCCAGCCCGACGGTGCTGCGGAAGATGCGGCGCTTCGGCGGTACGACGGACTTCCTCGCCTTGCTGGAGGTGATCCGGCGGCTGGCCCCGGCCGCCGCCGTGCGCTCGAACGTGATCGTGGGCTTCCCCGGCGAGACCCGGGCGGACGTCGCTGAGCTGGAACGGTTCCTCACCGCGGCGCAGTTGGACGCGGTCGGGGTCTTTGGCTACTCGGCCGAGGACGGCACGGAGGCGGCCGGGTTGGCCGGGCGGGTCGGCCGGGCCACGATCGGGCGCCGGCTGGCGCGGGTGTCGGCGCTGGTGGAGGAGCTGACTGCGCAGCGCGCCGAAGACCGGGTGGGCACCGTGGTCGAGGTGTTGATCGAGGGCGTCCAGGCCGGCGGCGGCGGGGCGCATGGGCGGAGCGCCGGCCAGGCGCCGGAGGTGGACGGCGAGACGACGGTGCTCGGGACCGGGATGGCGGTCGGTGACCTCGTCCGGGCCCGGGTGGTGGCTACCGCGGGCGTCGACCTGGTGGCCGAGCAGGTGATCCCGGCGGGCGCCGGCCGCCCGTTGGGCAGCGGTGCGCTGATCGGCGCGGGTCCGTGAGGGGGTGGCGGTGAGCGCGGCCACGCCGGTCAACCAGGCGGCGGTCGAGCCGGCGGCCACCGAGACCGGGTCGGCGCCCGCCGCCAGGCGCATTGCCGGGCAGGTGGTCGAGCACGTCGCTGCCGGGCGACCGAGCGCCGACCCCGCGGCCGTGCCCTCGAGCGCCGTCGGAATCGTCAGCGCCGTCGGAATCGTCAGCGCCGTCGGAATCGTCAACGCCGTCGGAATCGTCAACGTGGCCAATGGGCTGACCTTGCTCCGGGTGGCGCTTGTGCCGGTCTTCGCCGCCGCCCTGGCGGTCGACTCTGGGCGCAGTACCGGCTGGCGGGTGATCGCCTGGGCGGTGTTCGCGGTGGCTTCGCTGACCGACCGGTTGGACGGCGAGGTGGCGCGGCGCTACCACCTGGTCACCGACTTCGGCAAGATCGCTGACCCGATCGCGGACAAGGCACTGACGGGTACGGCGCTGATCGGGCTATCCGTGCTCGGCCAGCTGTCGTGGTGGGTGACGATCGTCGTCATGGCGCGGGAGCTCGGCGTGACGGCGCTCCGGTTCTGGGTGATCCGCCACGGCGTCATCCCGGCCAGCCGTGGCGGCAAGCTCAAGACGCTGCTGCAGGGGATCGCGATCACGGGCTACCTGCTGCCGCTGACCGGCGTCGCCACGGTGGTCCGCGCCCCGCTGATGGCGCTGGCCGTGGGCGTCACCGTGCTCACCGGGCTGGACTACGTCGTGCAGGCGGTGCGGCTGCGGCGCGCGGCCCGAGCCACCCGGTGAGAGTCGAGCTGCTGGCGGTCGGCTCCGAGCTGTTGCTCGGCGACATCGTCAACACCAATGCCGCCTGGCTCGGCCAGCGGCTCGCTGCCGCGGGTATCGACGTCCTGCGCAGTGTGGCTGTCGGTGACAACGTGGCCCGGATCGCCGAGTGCCTGACCGAAGCGCTCGACCGGGCGGCGGTTGTGCTCGTGACCGGCGGCCTCGGCCCCACTCAGGACGACCTGACCCGCGAGGCATTGGCGCTGGCGGCGGGCACCTCGCTGGCCCGCGACCCGGAGCTGGAGCGCGCGCTGCGGGCACGGTTCGCCGCGGCGGGCCGGCGAGTGCCGGAGCTGAATTACCGGCAGGCCGATGTACCGATCGGGGCGACGGCCCTGCCCAACGCGGCGGGCTCGGCGCCGGGGCTGCGCCTGGAGCTGGCCGGCGGCGTGGTCTACGCCCTGCCCGGCGTGCCGCATGAGATGGAAACCATGTTCGACGCCGTCGTCCGGCCGGACCTGCGCCGGCTCGCCGGCGACGCGGCCACCCTGGTCTCCCGGGTGCTGCGGACCGCGGGGCTCTGGGAGTCCGCGGCCGCGGAGGCGCTGACCGCGGAGGTCGACCGGCTGGAGGCCGCGGGTAACCCCACGCTGGCCTTCCTCGCCTCTGGCGGCCAGGTTCGGGTGCGGATCACCGCCAAGGCCGCCAGCCCGGACGCCGCCCGCGCGCTGATTGCTCCGGTGGAGGAGCGGGTCCGCGCGGCGCTGGGTCCGGCCGTGTACGGCGCGGACGGCGACACCCTCGCCGGGGTCGTGCACCGGCTGCTGCTGGCGCGGGATGAGACGGTGGCCGTGGCGGAGTCGCTGACCGGCGGACTGCTCGGCGCCGCGCTCACCGACGAACCCGGGGCGAGCGCGACCTTTCGCGGCGGCATCACGGCGTACGCGACTCCACTCAAGGCGGCCCTGCTCGGCGTGGCCGAACCCGTGCTGGCGCAGCGCGGTCCGGTCAGTAAGAAGGTCGCCACCGAGATGGCGCTGGGCGCCCGGGACCGGTTGCAGGCGACGTACGGGCTGGCTCTGACCGGGGTGGCAGGGCCGGACGAGCAGGACGGCCATCCGGTGGGCAGCGGGTACGTCGGGTTGGCCACGCCCAGCGGAACCACAACCCGGACGCTGGCGCTTCCCGGCGACCGGGCACTGATCCGGGCCTACGCCGTGGTCGCCGCGCTCGACCTGCTCCGGCGCCACCTGGCCGCGCTGTCCCCGGTGGCCGGCAGCCGGGAAGCGGACGGATAGTTACGCCGTTACGCCAGGGACGAAACTGCAAATGGCGGACCTGCCCGGACACCCGGTGGCGGGTACCGTCAAGCTGAGCCCGTGCCAGCGGTGCCACCGCAGTCGGAGGGAGCGTCCGTCATGGCCCTGTTGCGCCGCCTGATCGGTGATGCGCTGCGCGCGCAGCGGCTGCGCCAGAACCGGACGCTGCGCGAGGTCTCGGCTGCGGCCCGGGTTTCGCTCGGCTACCTCTCCGAGGTCGAACGGGGCCAGAAGGAGGCGTCCTCAGAGCTGTTGGCCGCCATCTGCACCGCTCTGGGCGTTCGCCTGGCTGACCTGCTTCGCGACGTCAGCGACTCCCTCGGCGCGGTGGAGCCGCTCGCCGTGCCGGAAACCGTGCCCGACACCGTGCCGGCACTCGAGCCGGTGGGCGCGGACGCGCCGCTGGTCTTCGCCGACCGTGGTGCGACCGGTGCCGCCATACCGTTGGTCAGTGAGCATGCCCACCGGGCCGTTGTCGCCGCCTGAGAGCGGGTCACCTGCGGCCCCCCGCCGCCCGCCCGCCGGGGGAACTCCCCGGCTCGCCGTCCGTTTGCGACCATAGGTGTCGGTTCCCTATAGAGGTGAGCATCCGTGACCCGAGTCGACCGGTCGTTGTTCACATGTTGTGGGGCGAATGCCATCGACTCGCCCCGTCGTACCTGATCAATTTCGCAACGGAATGCCGGCCACGCCTCGTGCCGCGACCGCTTCGCTAGCAGCTAGCGGCGCGTTCGTTGCGAGCAGCCAGCCCAGTCCAACGTTGATCGACTGGCGACCGGCACTTCGTGGGTGCTGTCCGCGCGGACCGCAGCATGGGGGGAGTTGTTCGATCATGCTTTAGGTGTTGTGGATCGCCGGATCTCGTCGTGCGGCCGGGTCTCACGATGTCCGCGAGGGCCTCGGTCAGGTGCCGACGTAGGCTGCGAGGTGCTCGCCGGTGAGGGTGGAGCGGGCGGCGACGAGGTCGGCGGGTGTGCCCTCGAAGACGATCCGGCCGCCGTCGTGGCCGGCGCCGGGGCCGAGGTCGATGATCCAGTCGGCGTGCGCCATGACCGCCTGGTGGTGCGCGATGACGATGACCGACTTGCCGGAGTCGACGAGCCGGTCGAGCAGGCCGAGCAGCTGCTCGACGTCGGCGAGGTGGAGGCCGGTGGTCGGCTCGTCGAGGACGTAGACGCCGCCCTTCTCGGCCATGTGGGTGGCCAGCTTGAGCCGCTGCCGCTCGCCGCCGGACAGCGTAGTGAGCGGCTGGCCGAGGATGAGGTAGCCGAGCCCGACGTCGGCGAGCCGGTCGAGGATGGCGTGCGCGGCCGGCGTGCGCGCCTCGCCGGCGCCGAAGAACTCCTCGGCCTCGGTCAACGACATCGCGAGCACCTCGCTGATGTCGCGGCCGCCGAGGTGGTGGTCCAGCACCGATGCCTGGAACCGCTTCCCCTCGCACTCCTCGCAGGTGGTGGCGACGCCGGCCATCATCGCCAGGTCGGTGTAGACGACGCCGACGCCGTTGCAGTTGGGGCAGGCGCCCTCGGAGTTGGCGCTGAACAGCGCCGGCTTCACGCCGTTGGTCTTCGCGAACGCCTTGCGGATCGGGTCGAGCAGTCCGGTGTACGTCGCCGGGTTGCTCCGTCGCGAGCCGCGGATCGCGCCCTGGTCAACCGACACCACCCCGTCCCGCCCGGACACCGAGCCGTGGATCAGCGAGCTCTTGCCCGAGCCCGCCACCCCGGTGACGACGACTAGCACGCCGAGCGGGATGTCGACGTCGACGTCCTGCAGATTGTTGGTGCTGGCGCCGCGCACCTCCAGCACCCCCGACGGCGTCCGCACCGATGGCTTCAGGGAGGCGCGGTCGTCCAGGTGCCGCCCGGTCAGCGTGCCACTGGCCCGCAGCCCCTCGACGGTGCCCTCGAACACCACCTCGCCGCCCTCGGTGCCGGCGCGCGGGCCGAGGTCGACGACGTGGTCGGCGATCGCGATCGCCTCCGGCTTGTGCTCCACGACCAGCACAGTGTTGCCCTTGTCCCGCAGCCGCAGCAGCAGGTCGTTCATCCGCTGGATGTCGTGGGGGTGCAGCCCGATCGTCGGCTCGTCGAAGACGTAGGTGACGTCGGTCAGCGACGACCCGAGGTGTCGGATCATCTTGGTGCGCTGCGCCTCGCCACCCGACAGCGTGCCCGACGGGCGGTCGAGCGAGAGGTAGCCCAGCCCGATCTCCACGAACGAGTCGAGGGTCTCCCCCAGCGACGCCAGCAGCGGCGCCACCGACGGTTCGTCCAGACCCCCCACCCACCCGGCCAGGTCGCTGATCTGCATCGTGCACGCGTCGGCGATGTTGATCCCCTTGATCTTCGAAGACCGAGCCGCCTCGCTGAGCCGGGTGCCACCGCACTCGGGGCAGGCGGTGAACGTCACCGCCCGCTCCACGAACGCGCGGACGTGCGGCTGCAGCGCGTCGACGTCCTTGGACAAGAACGACTTCTGGATCTTCGGGATCAGACCCTCGTACGTCAGGTTGATGTTGTCGACCTTGATCTTGGTCGACTCCTTGTGGAGCAAGTCGTGGAGCTCGGTCTTGGTGTACTTACGGATCGGCTTGTCCGGGTCGAGGAAGCCGCAGCCGCTGAAGATGCGGCCGTACCAGCCGTCGACGCTGTAGCCGGGGATCGTGAGCGCACCCTCGTTGAGCGACTTGCTGTCGTCGTACAGCTGAGACAGGTCGAAGTCGGTGACCGAGCCCCGGCCCTCGCATCGCTGGCACATGCCGCCGGTGCGGGTGAACGTCTGTCTCACGGTCTTGCCGGCACCCCGTTCGACCGTGATAGCACCGCTCGCCCGGACCGAGGGGACGTTGAAGGCGAACGCGTTCGGCGAGCCGATGTGCGGCTGCCCGAGTCGGCTGAAGAGGATGCGGAGCATCGCGTTGGCGTCGGTGGCGGTGCCGACCGTGGAGCGGGCGTCGGCACCCATCCGCTCCTGGCCGACGATTATCGCGGTCGTCAACCCTTCGAGTACGTCGACCTCCGGCCGCGCCAGCGTCGGCATGAAGCCCTGCACGAAGGCGCTGTAGGTCTCGTTGATCATCCGCTGCGACTCCGCGGCGATCGTGCCGAACACCAGCGAGCTCTTGCCCGAGCCGGAGACGCCGGTGAACACCGTCAGCCGGCGCTTCGCGATCTCGACGCTGACGTCCTTGAGGTTGTTAACGCGCGCGCCGTGCACGCGGATCAGATCGTGGCTGTCGGCAGCGTGCAGCCCAGGCGACTCCGCGCCCGTCCTCGTGGCCATGCTCATCGTGTCTCAATCTGTGAGGCGGGGCCGCCTTCGCGGTCTCCGTCGGCAACGCTTGGCTCGATCTGACCACATTCGAGCAGTACGTCTGGTTCGCCTTCGTCGGCGCGCCCGGCCGAGGCGTCAGACCAACCAGCGGCCGTCGCGCATCAGCTCGCGGTCGGGCAGCTCGTTCACCTCGCGCCAAGCCTGGATGCGGCGCGGCGAGATGCGGAACCAGCGGTACGGCGTGGCCAGCGCACGCGGGTCGAAGCCGGTGTGCGCGACGAACCGGTCACCCCGCTGCTGCGGCAGCGCGTCGATCTCGAGGACCTCGACTTCGCCCTCGATCATGGACACGTCGCGGGTGTGGCCCAGCCCCAGCCGAACGGCCCGGGTGGCAGCCAGGTTCCTGCCGGTCGGGCTGTCCGTCGGCCTGGCCACCAGCAGCGCCTCGGCGTCCCAGTCGAAGGACAGCGGCACCAGATACGGCGCACCGTCCACCGAGGCACTGGCCACCCAGACGTCTTTGTCCTGGGTGAGCCGATGCTCGGTGTCGCGACGACGCTGAGCGCGGGAGCGGGGGTTGGCGCTCACTGGTCGTGAAGCAGCTCGGGGACATTGCCATCGGGGTCGGTGATAGCCGGACGGCTCAGCCCAGCTCCTGGATGCGGATCAAGTTGCCAGCGGGATCGCGGACGGCGCAGTCGCGAACGCCGTACGGCTGCTCGGTCGGCTCCTGGACGACCTCGGCGCCGCTGGCCTGCACCCGCTCGAAGGTGCCGTCGAGGTCGGCGGTGGCCAGGAGGATGATGGCATAGGTGCCCTTGGCCATCATCTCGACGATGGTGCGGCGCTCGTCGTCGGTGATGCCGGGGTCGGCGGCCGGCGGGTGCAGGACGATGGAGGTGCCGGGCTGGTCGGCGGGGCCAACCGTGATCCAGCGCATCCCGCCGTATCCGACGTCGTTGCGGACCTCGAAGCCGAGTGTGTCGCGATAGAAGGCCAGGGAGGCGTCCGGGTCGTTGTGCGGGAGGAAGCTCGCGTGAATGGTGATGTCCATGGCGGTCAGGCTAGGTGCGGCTCCGTGACCCGCGCTTCTCGATTCCTGATCGGTCTGGTCACCTGTTTCGTGACGCACGACGGCATCTCCGCCGTCGCGCGAGCTGTCTGGCCCCGGTAGGTGCTGGGCGGCACGCCGACCAGCTCGGTGAAGCGAGTGCTGAAGGTGCCCAGCGACGAGCAGCCGACCGCGAAACAGACCTCGGTGACGCTGAGGTCGCCACGACGCAGCAGCGCCATCGCGCGCTCGATGCGCCGCGTCATCAGATAGGCGTAGGGCGACTCGCCGTAGGCGCGCCGGAACTCGCGACTGAGGTGCCCGGCCGACATGTTCACGCCGCGGGCGAGCGCCTCGACGTCCAGCGGCTGCGCGCACTCTCGGTCGATCCGGTCGCGGACGCGGCGCAGCCGCGCGAGGTCGCGCAGGTGCTGCGCCGCGGCGGGTCTGCTGGTCACCTGCGAGATCGTGCCACTTCGCAAGGACCAGCGGTCGAGCGCTGACGCGTGAGCGCTGGCCCGGCCCGGAACCACGCAACCGCAACACACGTTTCAACGGAGCTACTCGGCCCTGTTGAACACGCCCCACTACCGGTCACGTACCGCGGGAATCGACAATAGGGTCGCACCACCTGCTCGAGTGGCCGGAAGATGATGAGGTCGGCGATGGCGAATCCCGCCCGGCGCGGCTGGCGGTACGTGCTGGCCTCGCTGTCCGGCAAGCTCGACCAACATGCCGATCCCCGTGTTCAGATCCAGCAGGCGATCGAAGAAGCGCAACGCCAGCATCAGGCGCTGAGTCAGCAGGCCGCTGCCGTGATCGGCAATCAGCACCAGCTGGAGATGAAGCTGGCCCGGCAGATGACCGAGGTGGAGAACCTGCAGGCCTCCGCCCGGCAGTCGCTGATGATCGCGGACGCCGCCCGGACCGCTGGTGACAGCGCCCGCGCGGAGCAGTACGAGCAGACGGCGCAGACCTTCGCCACCCGGCTGGTGGCCGAGGAGCAGTCCATGGAGGACCTCAAGACACTGCACGACCAGGCGCTGACCGCGGCCCAGGCGGCCAAGCGGGCGGTCGAGCAGAACGCCATGATCGTGCAGCAGCGGATGACCGAGCGCACCAGGCTGCTCACTCAGCTCGACGCCGCGGCGATGCAGGAGCAAGTAGCCCGCGGCCTGTCGTCGATGAGCCAGCTGTCAGTGCCTGGGGACACGCCGAGCCTGGACGAGGTGCGGGACAAGATCGAGAAGCGGTACGCGCGGGCGCTGGGCGAGGCCGAACTGGCCGCCAGCTCGGTGGAAGGCCGGATGTTGGAAGTGCAGAAGCTAACGTTGGATGCCGCCGGCTCGGCCCGGCTGGACCAGATTCGCGCGTCGCTGGCCGGGACTGGCGCGGGACCGGCGCTGGAACCGGGCAGCGCTGGCGCCGGTGCGGGTGCTGGTGGCACCGGCGGGCCGGGTAGCCACGGCTGACCGACGACCTGGATAGGCGGACCGATGGCTCGATACGGCGGACCGATGGCATCGTCGCGGACTGCTCTTTCGCAGCTGGTCTCCCCGGACCGTCGACTAGCTTGGTCGCTGACCGCGGCCGCGCGCCGGCGGGAGTGGGAACGGGCCCGAGTGCTGCGGTCCTGGCAGGCCGCCCAGCGGGCCCAGCAGCGGACAGCTCGGCGGTCCGCTCGCGCCGCGCCGCGCTCCGCCGTCCTTGGAGCAACGTTTCTGGCCATGGCGGTGCCGGCCGGCGGCTCGACCCGGGAGGTCTGCGCCGGACTCGGTGCCTTTTTCGGCACCCGGGCGGTCGTCGCGCTGGCGTCGTTGCGCTCCGCCCGGCAGCGCGCGGGTGGCCCGCCGGTCCCGGCGCTGCCGCCACCGTTGCCGCTCCCCCCGCCGGTGCAGTCGGCCGCCTTCCCGGCGGTGCGCCGACTGGACGCGGCCGGGGTGGCGCTGCGGCGGCTGTTGCTCACCGCGCGAGCCGGGGGCGCCACCGTGGCGACCACCGCGGATGCCGCGATGGCATCGGCGGCAGCCGCCGAGCGCGCGCTGCATGCCCAGGCCAGTCAGCTCGCCACGGTGGAGTCGACCGCCGCGACCGTGGTCGACCCCAGGGCGCGGGCCACCGTCCAGGCCGCCATCAACCCCCTGCTTGGCGACTTGGAGGAAGGCGTGGCCGCCTTCGAGCAGCTGCTGGCCGCGGCCGCCGAGCTGGCTTCCGCCAGCGTTGGCGGGGCGGCCGCCACCGACGGCGTGGGGCCGGCCACGCAACGCCTGCGCGAGGCGACCGACTCGCTCGCTGGTCTCGCGCACGGCCTGCGCACCGTGGCCGGCCTGGGCACCGTGGCCGCCGCCGAGACGACCGCGGGGCACCGTCTCGGCAACTGACGTCGCGGCAACTGACTCGACTCAGCGGGACGGGACGGCGCCCGTGCCCGGAGTCCACCGGATGACGCCGCCGGCAAAGTTCTCCGCCGCGCCACCCGGGATCGGGTACTCGTCGCTGGTCGGGTAGCCGAGCCAGCTGGTCTCCCAGCCCATGGCCGACCACTGCGCCCGAATGGCGCCCCACACGGCGTACGCACCGGTGCTCGGTGTCCAGTACACCGAGCCGCCGACGAAGTGGTTGAACCGGCCGATCCGGTCCGGCGTGGGCGTCTCGTCGGTGACCGGATAGCCGAGGTGGCCGGCCTCGCTGCCCAGAGCGACCCAGTGGCTGGCGATGGCGCCCCACACGGCGTACGCGGAGGTCTGCGGCGACCAGAACACCTGTCCGTGGGCGAAGCCGTTGTAGCGGCCGACACCGTCCGCGGTCACGGTCTCGTCCGTGGTTGGGTAGCCCAGCGGACCGAGCTCCCAGCCCAATGCCTGCCAGTGCGTCCGGATCGCCCCCCAAACCGCATGGGCGCCAGTTGGGGGCGACCAGTACACCGAACCGCCGGTGAAGTGGTTGAACCGGCCGACTCCATCCGGGGTGGGCGTCTCGTCAGTCGCCGGGAAACCGAGCTGGCTGTTGTCGCCCCCCAGGGCGCGGAAGCGATCCAGGATCATGCCGTGCAGCTCGTGCGCGGCCGTGCCCGGCGACCAGTACACCGCGCCGCCGACGAAGTCGTTGTGCCGACCCACCACGTTGTTGTCGGTGGTCTCGTCCGTGCGCGGCCAGCCCAGGAAGCCACCCGGGCCGCCCGCGGCCAGGTAGCGCCCGAGGATCGCCCCGTGCACCTCGTGCGCCCCGGTGGCGCTCGACCAGTACGCCGTCATGTTGGCGAACTGGCGCACTAGCCCGCCGGCGACGGGAGTCTCCGGGCCCAGCGAAGCGCCCACCGTGGTGGCGCCGTGCGCGGCGGTGTACGCCGCTACGAAGGTGTCGATCGGGCTCGGTCCCACTGCGTCGGTCAGTGCTCCGTAGGGGGAAACCAACCCGTAGCCGTAGTGGTCGTCGTGGCCGGGCGCTCCCAGGTCGGTGGCGTTGCGCTCCAGTCGGGACTCGACGGCGGTGGGCGTCAGCACTGGGTTGGCGGCCAGCAGCAGGGCGGCCGACGCGGCGACGTACGGCGACGCCATCGACGTGCCGCTCATGTACTGATATGCCGGGCTGCCGGCGTACGTCGAGAGCACGCCTACCCCGGGGGCGGCCAGGTCGACCTGGGGGCCGTACTCGCTGAACGCGGCGGCGGCCAGTGTGTTGTCCACGGCCGCCACCCCGATCACGCCCGGGTACGCCGCCGGCAGCAGGATCGGATCGCTGGCTTGAGCGGAGTTGCCGGCCGCCGCGACCACGACGACGTTGTGCGCGATCGCGTCGGCCACGGCCGCGCCCAGGGCAGTGTCGTCGCCGTCCATCGTGAGCGACATGTTGATCACTTTGGCACCCCGAGCGACCGCGTAGCTGACACCCTGCGCCACCGCGGTGCTGGTGCCGGATCCGGCCGCGTCCGTGACGCGGATCGGCAGGATCTGGGCTTGCTGCGCCAGGCCGGCCACCCCGATGCCGTTGTTGGCCACCGCGTCGACGATGCCGGCGACATGCGTGCCGTGGCCGTTCAGGTCGTTGCCGCCGTCGCCACCGGGCGTCACCAAGTCGGTGCCTGGCAGCACGACGCTGGCGAGGTCCGGGTGGTTGCGCTGCACGCCGCTGTCGATCACCGCGACGATCACGCCCGCGGCGGTGTGGACCGACCAGGCGTGCTCGGCGTCCAGGGTGGTCATCGCCCACTGCTGCGCCCGCTGTGGGTCGTTGCTCAACGTGGTCGCAAGGTGGACGGCGCGGGACAGGCCGACGGCCACGACGGCCGGATCGGCGAGCACTCGCAGGACCAGTGCTTTGGCCTGGACGCGGTCTGGCGCGACCTCGGGCCGGACGGTCAATCGACCGTTGGCAGTCGTCGCCACCGAGAGCCGAACCGGCCCGGCGGCCGGTGCGTCGGCCAAGGTGGCGGCCGCGTCGTCGGCCAAGGTGGCGGCCAAGGTGGCGGACCGGACGGGGCGCGGCGAGGCCGGTGCCGGTGCCGGCCCCGTGGCGGGCGCTGCGGCGGCCGCATAAGCAGTGCCGGCCAGCGGCAAGACGATCACTGCGCTCAGCGTGAACAGCAGTCCGGTGAACCGGGGGCCGACCGCGCGCAGCCGGCCGCGGCGGCATCCAGGTTTCGCCATGGGTGCGTGTCGTCACCGCGGCGGACAGACTGTTTGCGCCGGTGCGAACGTCACCCGAGTGGCCTACCGAGCCATCAGCACCCCGGCGTAAGTCGGGCGCCGGCCCAGGGTCGCGTCGAGCTGGTAGATCACGGACGCAGCCGCAGGCCGCGCGGAGTGGGGCGGAAGCCGACGCCCTCTAAGGCGGCGCCCAGCGGGGACGTCAGTACGGCGGCACCGTCGGCGCGCTCGACGGTGAGCCGACCCAGCCCGCCGGCCCGGACGGCGCCGGCCAGCGCCTCGACCGCGGGTTGGAGTCGCTGCGCGTCCTCGGTCCAGGACAGCAACGTGCGGCCCCCGCGCTCGACGTAGATCACCAGCTCCCCATCGACGAGCACAACCAGCGCGCCGGCCTTGCGGCCCGGTCGGTGCCCGGCGGACGCCTCGGTGGGGATGGGCTGCGCAGCGGCGGTATCGGGCCGCCCGGTGTCCCGGGGCGCAGGGTCGCGCGCCGGCCACGGCAAGGCCGCGCCGTACGGGTTGGCTGGATCAGCGGCGGCCAGCACCAGGGCGGACGGTGGCGTGTCCGGGCTGTCTGCACCGACACCCCGGCGGGCACTGCCCGAAGCCGCGCTGCGCATTCGGTCCACGGCGCCCGGCAGCGCGAACTGGGCGCCACCCAACCCTTCGACGAAGTAGCCCCGCCGGCAGCGACCGGAGTCCTCCAGCGCCTTCAGCACCGGGTACACCGCGCCGAACCCGCCGCTGCTGCCCTCGGCGGCGACGGCACCGCGGGTCAAGATCCCGTGTCGATGGAGCAGGGACTCGGCCAGCGCGTGCGCCCGCCGGGTCGGATCGGTGTCCCGAACTGGGAGCAACGACCATCGCCCGGTCCCGGTCACCGGGCCGGTCCGGCTCGGCAGCGCCGGTCCGCGGGGCAACCCGGGCCGGTGCGGCAGCGGGGCACCACGTCGACCCATCCGGCCGGACCGGACGCCGCCGACCGGGCCGGCTCTGGGTCGGTTGCCGAGCAGCACCCGCAGCGGCGCCAGCGTGTCGTTGGTGACCAGGCCGGCCCACACCAGGTCCCACACCGCCGCCAGCAACGTCGGGTCGTCGACCGGGCCGTCCGCGGCGACGCCGTTGGACAGGTCACGAAAGAAGAGCGCCGCCCCTCCGGCCAGCGCGTCGAGCACCGCCTGGTGCACCGGCGGCGACTCCTCCGGCGCCGTCGCCAGCGGGAGCAGCAGGGCGGCGCTGTCCGGCAACGTCAAGCACACCCACCCGTCAGAGCCGGGCAGCGAGCCGGTGCCGGACCAGAGCACCTCACCGGCGACGGTCAGCTCGTCGAGCAGCGCCGGGCGGTAGTCGGCGGCCCGGGCCGGCAGCACCAACCGCTCGAGGGCCGACGCCGGGACGGCAACGCCAGCCAGCTGCTCCACCACCCGCAACAGCCCGTCGGCGCCGTACTCGCGACCGGCGCGGTCCCGGTCGGCGCCCACGCCCTGCCATTCCGGCAAGAAGCGAGCCAGGGCTACCGGGGGAGCGGGCTCGACCTCCGCCCGCAGTTTCGCCAGCGAGCGGCGCCGCAACGCCCGCAGCACCTCGGCGTCGCACCACTCCAGGTCGACGCCGCCTGGCCGGAACTCCCCGTGCAGCACCCGACCCTGCCCGGCCAACCGGGCCAGCGCGGTCCCCACCACCGCCGGCCCGAGCCCCAGCCGGCCGGCCACCTCGGCCGGCAGGAACGGCCCGTGGGTGCGGGCGAACCGCGCGACCAGGTCACCGAGTGGGTCGGTCACCGGCTCCAGGAACGCCGCTGGGATGCCCACTGGCAGCGGTACGCCGAGGGCGTCCCGCAGCCGCCCGGCGTCCTCGATCGCCGCCCAGCGCGGCTCGCCGCCGATGCGGACCTCGAGCACCCGGCGGGCGGCGGCCAGCTCGGCGAGCCATGACGAGTCGGCCCCTCGCGCCGTGAGCTCAGCGGTGCTCTGGTCCCCCAGCAGCCGCAGCAGGTCGGCGGTGCCCTCTCGGTCCCGGACCCGCCGGTCGGGGGTCAGCCGCTGCAGCTCGCGTTCGACCTCGACCAGCGCCTCGGCCGAAAGCAGCTCGCGCAGCTCGGCCTGCCCCAGCAGCTCAGCGAGCAGTGTCGGATCGAGCGAGAGCGCCTGCGCCCGCCGCTCCGCCAGCGGCGTGTCGCCCTCGTACATGAACGCGCCGACGTACCCGAAGAGCAGTGAGCGGGCGAACGGCGACGGCGCCGGCGTCTCCACGTCCACCAACCGCACCCGGCGCGTCTCCACGTCGCGCATCAGTGCGATCAGGCCCGGTACGTCGAAGACGTCCTGCAGGCACTCCCGCATGGTCTCCAGCACCACCGGGAAGTCGGTGAACCGGCTCGCCACCTGCAACAGGTGCGCCGAGCGCTGCCGCTGCTGCCACAGCGGGGTGCGCCGGCCGGGGGTCCGCCGGGGGAGCAGCAGCGAGCGGGCCGCGCACTCCCGGAACCGGGAGGCGAACAGCGCCGAGCCGCCGACCTCGGCCTGCACGGCGGCCTCGACCTCGTCGGGCGCGAAGACGACCAAGGCGGCCGGCGGTGGCTCGTCGGCCTCCGGCAACCGGAGCACGATGCCGTCGTCAGAGTGCATGGCCTGGGCCTCGACGCCGTACCGCTGACGCAGTGCCGCCACCAAGGCGAGGGCCCACGGGGCGTTCACCCGGGCGCCGAACGGCGAGTGCACCGCGACCCGCCAGTCCCCGAGCTCATCCCGGAACCGCTCCACCAGGATCGTGCGGTCGTCCGGCAGCCGGCCGGTGGCCGCCCGCTGCTCGTCGAGGTAGCCGACCAGGTTGCCCGCCGCCCATTCGTCCAGCCCGGCCGCGCGCGCCCGGGCGGTGGCCGCGGGCGCCGGCAACGCGGCCATCTCGCGCAGGAACGCGCCCAGCGCCCGGCCCAGCTCGACCGGCCGGCCGGGCGCGTCGCCGTGCCAGAACGGCAGCTTGCCCGGCTGCCCGGGCGCCGGCGTGACGAGCACCCGGTCGACGGTGATGTCCTCGATCCGCCAGCCGGTCGAGCCCAGCGTGATGACGTCACCGACCCGGGACTCGTAGACCATCTCCTCGTCCAGCTCGCCGACCCGCCGGCCCCCGCCTCCGGCGGCTGACTCACCAGCCAGGAAGACGCCGAACAGCCCGCGGTCCGGGATCGTCCCGCCGCTGGTCACCGCCAGCCGCTGGCCGCCCGGGCGACCGGTCAGCACCCCGTTTGCCCGGTCCCAGACCAGCCGGGGGCGCAGCTCGGCGAAGTCGTCGCTGGGGTAGCGGCCAGCGAGCATATCCAGCGTCGCCTCCAGCGCGGTGGTCGGCAGACCGGCGTACGGCGCCGCCCGCCGGACCAGCGTCGCGAGCTCGTCCACCGACCACGGCTCCATCGCCACCATGGCGACGATCTGCTGGGCCAGCACGTCCAGGGCGTTGCGCGGGTAGGCCAGCGACTCGATAGCGCCGGCGTGCATCCGTTCGGCCACGACGGCGCACTGCACCAGGTCACCCCGGTACTTCGGGACCATGACGCCGCGGCTCACCGCGCCGACCTGATGGCCGGCGCGGCCGACCCGCTGCAGGCCGCTGGCCACCGAGGGTGGCGCCTCGACCTGGATGACCAGATCCACCGCTCCCATGTCGATGCCGAGCTCCAGGCTGCTGGTGGCGACCACCGCCGGCAGCCGACCCGCCTTCAGGGCCTCCTCGATGACGCTGCGCTGCTCGCGGGAGACGCTGCCGTGATGCGCGCGGGCAATCTCTGGTGGGTTCTCGCCGGCGGCCAGCGCCTCCTCGCCGACGATCTCGTTCAGCCGGCCGCAGAGCCGCTCGGCCAGCCGCCGGGAGTTTGCGAACACGATGGTGGAGCGGTGGGCGCGGATCAGCTCAACAATGCGGCGTTCGATCGCCGGCCAGATCGAGCTGCGCTCCTCCGGCCCGGCGGCAGATCCGCCGGCGCGGGCTTCGCCGGTGCTCTCCCCAAGAGCGGACATGTCCTCGACCGGCACCTCCACCCGGATCTCGACAGTCTTCGCGGCCGGCGGCTGAACAACCGCCACCTCGCGGGCGCCGCCGAGGAAGCGGGCCACCTCTTCGACCGGCCGCACGGTGGCGGACAGACCGATGCGCTGCGCGGGGCGAGGGAGCAACGCATCCAGCCGTTCGAGCGAGAGCGCGAGGTGGACGCCGCGCTTTGTTCCGGCGACGGCGTGCACCTCGTCGACGATCACGGTCTCGACGTCGGTCAACGCCGCCCGGGCGGCCGAGGTCAACAGCAGGAACAGCGACTCGGGCGTGGTGATCAGGATGTCCGCCGGGCGGCGGGCGAACAGCCGGCGCTCGTCAGCGGGGGTGTCGCCGGAACGCATCGCCACCCGGATGTCCGGCACCGGCAGGTCGAGCCGGGTGGCGGCGTTGCGGATCCCGGCCAGTGGCGAACGCAGGTTGCGCTCGATGTCCACCGCCAGCGCTTTCAGCGGGCTGACATAGACCACGCGGCAGCCGACGGCCGGTGCGGTCTGCTCGGTCGCCCGGAAAGCGAGTCGGTCCAGGCACCACAGGAAGGCCGCCAGCGTCTTGCCGGAACCGGTGGGGGCCTCCACCAGCACGTTGCGGCCGTCGCCGATCGTGTCCCAGGCACCGGCCTGGGCCGCGGTTGGCGCCGGGAAGGCGCTACCGAACCACGCCCGGGTGGCCGGGGAGAAGCGCGCCAGCGGATCCGCCGACGGCGGTCGGCTGTGGGCTCGCGGCCGGTCCGATGGCATGGTCGCAGTCTCTCCCGGCGCACCGACAGTTGCGCTCCGGCGGCTCGGATTCGCCCGTGCGCCGCCCGGGTCGACGCGGCTCCCGGCGGCCTATCCTGGTGCGGTGCGCCGCACCGAGTTCTGGCGCCGGATGGAGCGGCGGTTTGGCTCGGCGTACGCCGAGTCCTTGGCCCGCGACCACGTGTTCGCCGACCTCGGTGGCCGGACCGTACGCGAGGCGTTGGCCGAGGGTGAAGACGCCAAGCGGGTGTGGCTGGCGGTGTGCGAGGCGTTCGCCGTGCCCGCGCGTGAGCGCTGAACCGGCACCGCCGCCGACCGGCGTGTCGGCCGCAGGTCGAACAGACGTTCGTCTACTGTGTACGACGACAGGCAGTCCACAGATGCCGGTTCGCGCCGCGGAACTGTCGGAGCCGACGGCTAGCGTCGCTCGCGACTCATCCGCCGGTGCCATCGGGGCCCCGGCACCCACGAGGCAAAACGGGTGGCATCCATGGCAACACCAGACCGCGGCAAGGCGCTCGACACCGCGCTGGCCCAGATCGAGCGACAGTTCGGCAAAGGCTCGGTCATGCGCCTGGGGGACGAGGCTCGGGTGCCGATCGAGGTCATCCCAACTGGCTCCATCGCTCTCGACGTCGCCCTGGGCATTGGCGGCCTGCCCCGCGGACGGGTGGTGGAGATCTACGGACCGGAGTCCTCCGGCAAGACCACCGTCGCCCTGCACGCGGTCGCCAACGCGCAGCGCGCCGGCGGGATCGCCGCGTTCATCGACGCCGAGCATGCGCTCGACCCCGACTACGCCCAGCGTCTCGGCGTCGACACCGACGGCCTGCTGGTTTCCCAGCCCGACACCGGCGAGCAGGCGCTGGAGATCGCCGACATGCTGATCAGGTCTGGCGCGCTGGACATCATCGTCATCGACTCGGTGGCCGCCCTCGTGCCGCGCGCGGAGATCGAGGGCGAGATGGGCGACAGCCATGTCGGGCTGCAGGCGCGGCTGATGAGCCAGGCCTTGCGCAAGCTGAGCGGGGCGCTGAGCAGCTCCGGCACGACGGCGATCTTTATCAACCAGCTGCGGGAGAAGATCGGCGTCATGTTCGGTTCGCCGGAGACCACGACCGGCGGTCGGGCGCTGAAGTTCTACGCGTCCATCCGGCTCGACGTGCGGCGGATCGAGACCCTCAAGGACGGCACCGAGGCGGTCGGCAACCGGACCAGGGTCAAGGTCGTGAAGAACAAGGTGGCGCCGCCGTTCAAGCAGGCGGAGTTCGACATTGTCTACGGGCAGGGCATCAGCCGGGAAGGCTCCCTGATCGACATGGGCGTGGAGCAGGGCATCGTGCGCAAGTCCGGCGCCTGGTACACCTACGAGGGCGACCAGCTGGGCCAGGGCAAGGAGAACGCCCGCGCGTTCATGCGCGACAACCCTGACCTCGCCAACGAGGTCGAGAAGCGGATCAAGGAAAAGCTCGGGATCGGCGCCGTGCTGGACGCCGAAGCTGACACCGTGGCGGCCCCGCCGGTGGACTTCTGAGGTGGCACCCGGTCGACGCCAGGCCGACGCAGGCCACCCGGCCGGCACCGGGCTGACGTCGCGGCCGACGGCGGACGACCAGCCGGCGGATCCGCTGGCCGCCGCTCGCACCATCTGCCTGCGCCTGCTGACCACCCAACCGCGGACCCGGGCACAGCTGGCGGCGGCCCTGCAGCGGCGGGGCGTTGCCCCGGACGTGGCTGCGGCTGTTCTTGATCGTCTTGGTGACGTCGGATTGGTCGACGACACCGCGTTCGCAGCGGCCTGGGTGGAGTCCCGGCACGCCGGCCGCGGCCTGGCTCGCCGCGCGCTGTCGGCTGAGCTGCGCCAGCGCGGTGTGGACCCGGCCACGGTCGCCACCGCTGTCGCCACCGTCGACGGTGACCAGGAGCTGGACACCGCGCGGGCGCTGGTCCGGCGTCGCCTGCCTAGCATGATCGAGCTGCCGGAAGAGGTCCGGACCCGTCGACTGCTCGGGCAGCTCGGCCGCCGCGGCTACCCGGGGCCGACAGCCGCGCGCGCAGTGCGCGACGTGCTGGCGGAGCCGGACGTGCTCGAGCTGCTGGCAGCAGTGTCCCGGCCCGGCCGGCAGTCGAGACTGTGACCCAGCCGGCAGCACAGGGGCCCGCCATGGCCGGCACAGGAGCGCCGACCAGCCGGACACCGACTGGTAACACCGTCACCCGGCCGCCCGGTCGGATAGTGATCACCTTGACCCTTCACAGAATGCCGGCTTAGCCTCGCGGTCAGTGAGGAGCTTCGACCGCGGCCGCGCGGCGTAGGACATATGGGTGGGACTGATCACCTGACCACCGCACCGCTTGACCACGCTTGACAACGAGAGCGCACCACCCGAAGTGCACGAGTCTCTGCACGAGCCTCGACCGATCTAGCTGCACCGACCCACGCATCACCGACCAAGGCTTACTAACCAGGGTTTCACCGACCTACGGCGCACGACACCGCCGCACCCGGGCGATACCAGGGTGCGCACCGCACAAGCGCCGGGTCAGCCGGGCCACCAGCGGCGGCCGCCGCCGATGTGCCTGACTGCAGCGTCGGTACCACGGTTGTGAGTTCGCGGGGCGTCTGAGGCTCCTCACCCCGGACGTCAATGTCGGCATGTTCGCCGCCGGTCGTGCCTTCTGGCCGACTCTGCGCCGGCCGTGGCGACCGGAGGACCGTGGTGACCGGAGGAGAGGTGCGCGCGCACATGACGACGCTGCTGAGTGTCTTGGTCGCGATGTTGGCTGTGGCGGTGGCCGGCCTCGTCGTCGTCCTGGTCGCGGGGCGGCGGGCTGGCCGGGCGGGTGCAACCGGCCAGCCGGTGACCGGCGTTACGACGACCAAGCAGGTCCAGCTCTCGGGGCCCTCCGCCGACCGGCGGCCGGCGTCGGACGCCGCCTCGGCGCGGGTGCCTACTGACCGGGCCAGCGCGGCTCGTGCTGCGACCGCGGCCAGCGAGGCGGCCGAGGCTACCGCGGCGGCCGCGGAGAACCGACAGATTGCCGCCGAGCTCATGCATGCGGCCGAGCTCGAGGCGCTGTCGGTTCGCCGCGCTGCCGAGTCCGACGCCAAGGCTTTGCGCCGGGACGCCGAGCTTGCCGCCAGCTCGACGGCGCTGGAAGCCCGCCGTAGCGCCGAAGCCGAGGCGAGCACCCTCAAAGAAGACGTCCGTGAGCTGCGAGCGGACCTGGAGCGCCGCGAGCACCGGCTGGCCGAGCGCGAGGAGCGGCTGGACGCCGAGCAGCGACGGGTCGAGCAGCGCGACCGTGAGCTGGCCGAGCTCGACGCCGGCGTCGCCCGCAAGCGAGCCGAGCTCGATGACGTGGCCGAAGAGCGGCGGCTGATCCTTGAACGGACGGCCGGTCTGAACGCGGCCGAGGCCAAGGCCCAGCTGGTCAAGGAGATCGAGAACCAGGGCAAGCGCGAGGCGGCGATCCTGCTCCGGGACCTCGAGGCGCAGGCCCGGGAGGAAGGCGAGCAACGGGCGCGGCGCATCGTGACGCTGGCCATCCAGCGCATCGCCACCGAGCAGACCGCGGAAAGCGTCGTGAGCGTGCTGCATCTACCCACGGACGACATGAAGGGCCGCATCATCGGTCGCGAGGGCCGCAACATCCGCGCCTTCGAGTCCGTCACCGGCGTGAACCTGATCATCGACGACACTCCCGAAGCGGTCTTGCTCTCCTGCTTCGACCCGGTCCGCCGCGAGGTCGGCCGGTTGACCCTGGAGAAGCTCGTCCTCGACGGCCGGATCCACCCCAACCGGATCGAGGAGGTCTACGCCCGGAGCAAGGTCGAGATCGACCAGCTCTGCGTGCGCGCGGGCGAAGAGGCCCTGCTCGACGTCGGGATCGCCGACATGCACCCCGAGGTGATCGCGCTGCTCGGCCGGCTGCGCTATCGCACGTCGTACGGGCAGAACGTGCTCAAGCACCTGACCGAGTCGGCACACATCGCGGCGATGATGGCCGCGGAGCTCGGACTCAACGTGCCTCTACTCAAGCGGTGCACGGTGCTGCACGACCTCGGCAAAGCGCTGACTCACGAGGTCGAGGGCAGCCACGCGATGGTGGGGGCCGAGATCGCCCGCAAGTACGGCGAGTGCGAAGACGTCGTGCACGCTATCGAGGCGCACCACAACGAGGTCGAAGTACGCACGGTAGAAGCGGTGCTCACCCAGGCCGCCGACGGCATCAGTGGCGGCCGGCCGGGAGCGCGGCGCGAAAGCCTGGAGTCCTATGTCAAGCGGCTGGCCCGGATAGAGGAGATCGCCGCCGCCAAGCCGGGGGTGGAGAAGGTCTTCGCCATGCAGGCCGGCCGCGAGGTACGAGTCATGGTGCTGCCCGACCAGGTAGACGACATCCAGGCGCACGTGCTCGCCCGCGACATCGCCAAGCAAATCGAGGAGGAGCTGACCTACCCGGGCCAGATCCGGATCACAGTGGTGCGCGAGTCCCGGGCCATGGAGATCGCCCACTGATCCCAGGGACCCAACAGCGCCACCGGCGGCCGGTCAGTCCGAGGGCACCAGCGCCGCACTGCGCACCTCGATCATCGCCAGGTCCTCCGGGCCGCCGGGCAGATGCACCCGGCCGCCGTACCGGTGGGCCTGCCGACCCTCGAGCCAGACCGCCACCCGGCCGAGTGAGAAGTTCACCGCGATGTAGATCGCAGCGACGACAACGTAGGCCTGCAGGATGGACTGCGGGTAGAACTCCCCAAGCCCCCGCCCGCGGCGCAGCAGCTCCTCGAACGGGATGACGAAGCCCAGCGAGCTGTCCTTGAGCAGCGTGACCAGCTGGCTGACCAGCGTCGGCACCATCCGCCGGACCGCCTGCGGGACGATCACCAGGCGCATCGACTGCGCGTAGGTCAACCCGATCGCGTACGCCGCCTCCCGCTGGCCGCGGTCGAGGGAGAGGATGCCGGCCCGAAAGATCTCCGCCAGCACGGCGCTGTTGTAGATCGTCAGGCCAAGCACCAGGAACCAGTACGCCGATAGCTTCATCCCGTACTGCGGCAGGCCGTGGGCGATGAACAGGATCAGCAGCAGTAGCGGGACGCCGCGGAAGAACTCGATCCACGCTCCGGTGGCGTAGCGGGCGGCGCGGCGTACCGAGAGGCGGGCCAAGGCCAGCGCGAGCCCGAACACCAGCGAAAGCAGTCCCGCGGTCAGCGCCACCCTGACGGTGGCCAGCAGGCCGTTGGCCAGGAAACGGACGACGGCCGGCTGGGTGAACACCTCCCACCGGGTCGTCTGGAACTGGCCCTTGGCGGCCAACCGGACGATGCCGAGCGCCACCACGCCGATGATCAGTACCCCGGCGAGGACCGAACCGATCACCACTCGCCGCTGACCGCGGGGACCCAGCGCGTCGTAGAGGACGCTCGGCTGCTGGCTCATCGGGCGATCGCCACCTTGCGCTCGATCCAGCCGAACGCCAGCCCGGACGGAATGGTGAGGATCAGGTAAGCCACCGCCGCCCCGAAGAAGATCGGGATGGCCTGCGCGTAGGTCGTGTTCAGCCGGTCGGCCGCGCTGGTCAGGTCGACGCCGGCAATCACCGTGATCAGCGAGGTGTTCTTCGTCAACGCGATGAAGATGTTGCCGATCGGCGGTACGACGGTGCGGAACGCTTGCGGCAGCACGACGTAGCGCAGCGACTGGCTGAAGGTGAGTCCGATCGAGCGGGCCGCCTCCGCCTGACCCTTCGACACCGCGCCGACGCCTGAGCGCAGCGCCTCGGCGACGAACGCGCCGTGGTAGGCGCCGATCACGATGACGCCGGAGACGAAGATCGAGTAGGCCAGGCCGACCTTGGTGAGGCCGAAGAAGAACAGGAAGAGCAGCACCAGCAACGGGGTATTGCGTACGGTCTCGACATAGAACAGCCCGGCCGCGCGGGCGGGCGCGGCCGGGCTGATCCGCATCGTCGCGATGACGATGCCGACGAGCAGGGACACCAGGAAGGACGCCAGCGTCAGCGCGACGGTGTACCAGAATCCGGACGCGTAGTCGCTGAGGTGGCCGAAGACGACGCCCATCAGCCCTCCGGGGCTTGGTGCAGCTAGTAGCGGTCGATCGCCGGTGGTGTCGGCGGCTTCGGGTCGACCTTGCCGGCGGTGGCGGCGTACGCCTTCTGCCAGTCGCCGTTCTTCTCCGCCTCGGCCAGCGTGTCGTTGACGAAGTTCCGGAAGACGGTGTCGGCCTTCTTCAGCCCGATGCCGTAGGGCTCCTGAGTGAACGGCGCGCCGACCAGCTTGAACGCGTCCGGGTTCTTGTCGACCAGGCCGAGCAGGATCACGTTGTCGGTGGACTCGGCGTCGACCCGGCCGTCGCGCAGCGCCTCACCGGCGGTGGTGTAGGTGTCGAACAGCAGCACCTGCGCCTGCGGGGCCTTCGACTTGATGTTCTGCTCGGACGTGGAGCCCTGGACCGAGGACACCTTCTTGCCGTTGAGGTCGGTGACGCTCTTGATCGTGGTGTTGTCCTTCTTCACCATGATGTCCTGGCCGGCCAGGTAGTACGGCCCGGCGAAGCCCACGCGCTGCTTACGCGCGTCGTTGATCGTGTACGTCGCGATGACGGCGTCGACCTTGCCCTGCTCGATGAAGTCCTCGCGGTTCTTCGACACGGTCTCGACGAAGTCGATCTTCTTGTCGTCGCCGAGCACGCGCTTGGCCAGAAGGCGGGAGAGTTCGGCGTCGAAGCCGTCGATGTTGCCGGTCACTGGATTCTTTAGGCCGAACAGCGGCTGGTCGAACTTCGTCCCGATGACGATCTTCCCCCGGCTCTTGATCGCGTCGAGCGTTGGGCTGGCCGGGATGTTCGTCGCTTGGGTCATGGCGTAGCCCGCCGGCTTCGCGCTGGCCCCCAGGCCGCCGCCGCTGCTACTGGTGCCTCCGCCGCAGGCGGCGGTGCCCATCGCCAGCGCGGCGGTCGCCACCAGTACCGACAGCCGTCGTCTGAACATGTCAGTCCTCTCGTTGGGACGCGAGCCAGCTCGCGTCCCGGGCCGTCTCGGTCGTCCGCTCAGTGGTGCAGGATCTTGGACAGAAAGTCCCGCGCCCGGTCTGTGTCCGGGTGGGAGAAGAAAGCATCGGGGTTGTTGGACTCCACGATCCGGCCATCGTCCATGAACACCACCCGGTTCGCGGCCGACCGGGCGAAGCCCATCTCGTGCGTCACCACGATCATCGTCATGCCCTCGTGGGCCAGCCCGGTCATCACGTCGAGCACTTCGTTGATCATCTCAGGGTCCAGCGCCGAGGTCGGCTCGTCGAACATGATCACCTTGGGATCCATGGCCAGCGCCCGAGCGATGGCGACGCGCTGCTGCTGGCCGCCAGAGAGCTCGGCCGGGTGGCTGTCGGCCTTGGCGGCGATGCCAACCCGGTCCAGCAGCTCCCGAGCCCGCTGCTCGGCCTGCTTGCGCGGCACCCCGCGCGCCTTGATCGGTCCGAGCGTGACGTTGTCTAGGACGCGCTTGTGGGCGAACAGGTTGAACGACTGGAAGACCATGCCGACGTCGGCCCGCAGCTTGGCCAGTGCCTTGCCCTCGGCCGGCAGGGGTACGCCGTCCAGGGTGATCCGGCCGCTGTCGATCGTCTCCAGTCGGTTGATGCAGCGGCACACCGTCGACTTGCCCGACCCCGACGGCCCGATCACGACGACGACTTCGCCGGCGTGCACGGTCAGGTCGATGTCGAAGAGCACTTGGTTCGGGCCGAACGACTTGTTGACCTTCTCCAGGACGACCAGCGGGCGGCCGAGGGCACCGTCGGTGCCACCGGCCGGCGCGCGCGCCGTACTGGTCGTCATGGCTGGGTAAGGTAGTCGCTATGGGTCCGGCACGTCCTGGCGCCCCGCCGGTATCCCCACCTGTGGCGGTCGTAGCTGCCGGCGCCGGTCGGAGCTATGAAGTGCGCACCTACGGGTGTCAGATGAACGTGCACGACTCGGAACGCCTGGCCGGCACCTTGGAGGCTGCCGGCTACCGGCGCGCGGTCGCTGGCGAGACCGCCGAGGTGGTGGTGTTCAACACCTGTGCGGTTCGCGAGAATGCCGACAACCGGCTCTATGGCAACCTGGGGCACCTGCGTCCGGTCAAGGACGCGCATCCGGGGATGCAGATCGCCGTCGGCGGCTGTCTGGCCCAGAAGGACCGCGAGGTCATCACCCGGCGAGCCCCCTGGGTCGACGTCGTCTTCGGCACCCATAACCTTGGTGCCCTGCCGGTGCTGCTGGAGCGCTCCCGGGTGGAGCAGGAGAGCCAGGTCGAGCTGCTGGAGGCGCTGGAGGTCTTCCCGTCCACGCTGCCGACGCGGCGCGACTCGCCGTACGCCGCTTGGGTCTCGATCTCGGTCGGCTGTGACAACACCTGCACGTTCTGCATCGTGCCGGCGCTGCGCGGCCGCGAGCGCGACCGGCGTCCCGCCGATATCCTGCGCGAGGTCCGGACGCTGGTCGCCGACGGGGTGCTCGAGGTCACGCTGCTCGGGCAGAACGTCAACTCCTACGGGCGCGAGCTTGGCGACCGGGGCGGCTTCGCCGCACTGCTGCGGGCCTGCGGGCAGGTGGAGGGGCTGGAGCGGATTCGCTTCACCTCGCCGCACCCACGCGACTTCACCGACGACGTGATCGCGGCCATGGCCGAGACCTCGGCCGTCATGCCGTCGCTGCACATGCCGCTGCAATCGGGCTCCGACGAGGTGCTGCGCCGGATGCGCCGGTCCTACCGGCAGGAACGCTACCTCGGCATCCTGGACCGGGTCCGGGCGGCGCTGCCCGACGCCGCGATCACCACCGACATCATCATCGGTTTTCCCGGCGAGACCGAAACGGACTTCGCCGCGACGCTGCACGTCGTCCGGGAGGCCCGGTTCGCCGGCGCCTTTACCTTTCAGTACTCGAAGCGCCCGGGTACGCCGGCGGCCACGATGGCCGAGCAGGTGCCCAAGGAGGTCGTGCAGGAGCGGTACGGCCGGCTGGTGGCCCTGGTCGAGGAGACTGCCCTGGCGGAGAACCGCCGCCAGGTCGGTCGCCGACTCGACGTCCTGGTCGCCGAGGGGGAGGGCCGCAAGGACGCCACCACCGCTCGGCGCAGCGGACGGGCGCCCGACAACCGGCTGGTGCACTTCGTCACCGATTCGGTCACCGATCCAGTTGTCGATCCGGGCGTCGATCCGATTGTCGGTCCGGGCGTACGGCCGGGGGACGTGGTCACCGTCGAGGTCACCTACGCCGCGCCGCACCACCTGGTCGCCGACGGCCCCGCGCTGGCGGTGCGCCGCACCCGGGCTGGCGACGCTTGGGCGGCGCGGCAGAAGAGCCTGGCCGACCCGTCCACCACCGTTCCCGCTGCCACCCGGCCGCTGACGCTGCTCGGTCTGCCGCGCGTCGGCACCCCGCGCTGACCGGCGCCCCGGCCGTCCCGCCGACCGGGCCGGCGCCGCCGGGCCGACCCGGCCGGGTGATCGCCGTGGTGGGGCCGACGGCCGCCGGGAAGAGCGCGCTCGGCCTGGCGCTGGCGCGCGAGCTCGGTGGCGAGGTGGTCAACGCCGACTCCATGCAGCTCTACCGGGGCATGGACATCGGTACGGCGAAACTGCCGCCGTCGCAGCGAATAGGTGTCCCGCATCACCTGCTGGACGTGTGGGACGTCACCGAGACGGCCAGCGTGGCGGCGTACCAGGAGCTGGCTCGCTTGGCGGTGGACGCGCTGCTCGCGCGGGGCCGGACGCCAGTCCTGGTGGGGGGGTCCGGGCTGTACGTCCGGGCGGTGCTCGATGAGCTGCGCTTCCCCGGCACCGACCCGGCGGTGCGCGCGCGGCTGGAGGCCGAGCTCGCCGCGGCGGGTCCGCTGCGTCTGCACGCTCGGCTGGCCCAGCGCGACCCGGCCGCGGCCGCGGCCATCTTGGCGACGAACGGCCGTCGCATCGTGCGCGCGCTCGAGGTGGTGGAGCTCTCCGGTGGTCCGTTCATGGCGCGGTTGCCGCCGTACCCGGACAACGTCGGCTCGGGGTACTACGAAACCGTCCGACTCGGCATCGACGTCGAGGCCGACGAGCTCGACGAACGGATCGGCGACCGGGTCCGGCGGATGTGGCAGCAGGGCCTGGTCGAGGAGGTGACCGGCCTGCTCGGCCGCGGGCTGCGCACCGGAGTGACCGCCAGTCGCGCCCTCGGTTATGCACAGGTCCTGCGGTTGCTCGACGGCCAGCTGACAGCCGCCGCCGCCCGGATGGAGACCGCCACGGCGACGCGCCGGCTCGCCCGCCGTCAGCGGGCGTGGTTTCACCGGGATCCCCGGGTGCACTGGCTCGGCAGCGGCCAGTCCTTCGGGCGCGCCGACCTGCTGGCGGAGGCGGCGTCGGTCGCATCGGTCGCATCGGTCGCATCGGTGCCTCGACCCGTACGCTGATCAGATGTCCGAGCCCGATGCGCTGCGCTTCGCCGAGGGGCTGTCTTTCCTTAAGGGACCTCACTTCGCCGAGGGGCTGCGGTTCTTCAAGGGACATGGCACCGAGAACGATTTCGTGCTGCTGCCCGATCCGGACGGCACGCTGGAGCTGACCGAATCCTTGGTGCGGGCGCTGTGTGACCGCCGGGGCGGGATCGGCGGCGATGGCGTGTTGCGCGTGGTGCCCAGCCGCCACGTCGCTGAGGTCGCCCAGCTCGCGGACACGGCGCCGTGGTTCATGGACTACCGCAACGCCGACGGCAGCCTGGCAGAGATGTGCGGTAACGGGGTACGGGTTTACGCCCGTTACCTCATCGACGCCGGCCTCGCCGCCGCAGGGCCGCTGCAGCTGGTGACCCGCGGGGGCGTCCGGGCCGTTCACGTTCCCGCCGTTGGCGACATCTCGGTGGATATGGGCCGCCCAGAACTGCAGGACGTGCCCGGCCTGACCGTCGCGGTGGCCGGCTGGTCGCGCTCCGCGCTGGCGGTGTCCATGGGGAACCCGCACGTCGTCGTGGCGGTGCCGGCGGTCGCCGACGCCGGCGACCTGCGGCAGGCGCCTACGGTCAGTCCCGCCGAGGCCTTTCCCGAGGGCACGAACGTGGAGTTCGTGGCCGACGCCGGGCGCAGCCGGATCGAGATGCGGGTGTACGAGCGCGGGTCCGGGGAGACCCGGTCCTGTGGGACGGGCGCGGCTGCGGCCGCCTTCGCGGCCGCGCGCTGGTGGGGCGGCGGCGGGCCCGCGGCGTACGACGTGCGCGTACCCGGGGGTGACCTGCGCGTGCGCCAGACACCGAACGGGTCGGTGCATCTGGCCGGCCCGGCGGTGCTGGTTGCCAGCGGCGTCCTCGATGCGCGGTGGCTGGCGGCGGTGCCGGCACCGTAAGTCGAGTGCGCATTTCCGCCATGGCTGCCACGATCGACGGGATGAGCCGACCCGCCCCCGGCGTTGAGGAACCGATGACGAACCCAACAGCCGCCGTTCCCGTGACATCCAACCCGGCACGCTCGGCCGTAAGTGGCGCTACCTCGCAGTTGCCACCCCTCGCGGATGTCGGCGTCGACGCGATGGCGGACGTCGAGCCGATGCGCTTCGAGCTCGACGGCGAAGGACTCGATCTGGCCGATCGCCAGGCGCTGCGTCGGGTCGCCGGGCTGGCGACCGAGCTGGCCGACGTCACCGAGGTCGAGTACCGCCAGCTCCGCCTCGAGCGGGTCGTCTTGATCGGGGTGTGGACGGAGGGCAGCGCGGCCGACGCTGAAAACTCCATGGTCGAGCTCAAGGCACTGGCGGAGACGGCCGGCTCCCAGGTGCTGGACGGAGTAGTGCAACGCCGGAGCAAGCCGGACCCGGCGACCTACGTCGGCTCGGGCAAGGCCCGCGAACTGCGGGAGATCGTCGTGGCCATGGGGGCGGACACCGTCATCTGCGACGGGGAGCTGACTCCGGGCCAGCTGCGTCAACTGGAAAACATCGTCCAGGTCAAGGTCATCGACCGGACGGCGTTGATTCTCGACATCTTCGCCCAGCACGCCCGCAGCAAGGAGGGCAAGGCGCAGGTCGAGCTGGCGCAGATGTCCTACCTGCTGCCGCGGCTGCGCGGTTGGGGGGAGTCGCTGTCCCGCCAGGCCGGTGGCCGGGTCGCCGGCGGCGGGGGTATCGGCACTCGAGGTCCGGGCGAGACGAAGATCGAGACGGACCGCCGGCGGATCCATGCCCGGATGGCGAAGCTGCGGCGCGACATCAAGGAGATGTCGACGGCGCGGGCCACGAAGCGCCAAGAGCGCACTCGCCACGCCGTGCCGTCGGTGGCCATCGCCGGCTACACCAACGCCGGCAAGTCTTCGCTGCTCAACCGGCTGACCGGGGCCGGCGTTCTGGTGGAGGACGCCTTGTTCGCCACCCTCGACCCGACGGTACGACGGGCCAGCACGGCAGACGGCCGACTCTACACCCTGACCGATACGGTGGGATTCGTCCGGCATCTGCCGCACCAGCTGGTCGACGCCTTCAGATCCACGCTGGAGGAGGTAGCCGCCGCCGACCTGATCCTGCACGTCGTGGACGGCTCGCACCCAGACCCCGAGTCGCAGATTGCCGCCGTCCGGGCGGTTTTCGCCGACATCGGCGCCGCCGGCATCCCGGAGATCGTAGTGGTGAACAAGGTCGACGCTGCCGACCCGCTGGTCCTCGGCCGGTTGCAGCGGCAGGAGCGGCACGGGGTGTGGGTGTCCGCCCGCACCGGCTCCGGGCTGCCTGATCTTCTGGGTAGCTTGGAGCGCGAGCTGCCGAGACCCGCGGTGGAGGTCGAGGTCCTCGTGCCGTTCACCCATGGCGGACTCGTTGCGCGGGTGCACCGCGACGGTGAGATCCTCGCCGAGGGGCACACGGCTGCCGGCACCCGGCTGCATGCTCGGGTCGATGCCGGGCTGGCCGCGGAGCTGGCGGCGTACCAGGTGGGGCCGGCCACCAGCTGAGGAAAGCCAGGCCGCCCGGCCGGTGACTCCTTGGTTGGTTGGTCGTTGGCGTGATCGCGGCTGTTTCCGAGCGGATGGGGTGGGGACGTTGCTGCCGACGGACGCAGTGGGAGCCGCCCGCTGAAGGGAGCGCGTCTCGTGAAGACCACCATCCTGGTGCTTGTCGTGATGGCGCTGCTCGTGGTTGTCGGCGTGGTGCTGGCCCGAACGCAGCGGCAGCGGCAAGCGCGCCGGGCGCACCTGCAAGAGCGGTTCGGCCCAGAGTACGACCGGGCAGTCGCCGACAGGGGTAGCCGCCGCCGCGCCGAGGAGGAGCTTGCCGAACGGGAGCGGCGGCATGCCCAGCTCGATCTGCACCCGCTCGATGCAGCGACCGTCCAGCGGTACCTCACCAGTTGGCGGCGAGTTCAGGAGCACTTCGTGGAGCAGCCCAACAAAGCCGTCTCCGACGCCGACAAGCTGGTGTCGCTGGTCATGGACGAACGCGGCTACCCGATCACTGGAGAGTTTGACCGGCGCCTCGGCGAGCTGTCCGTGGACCATGCCACCGTGTTGGACCACTATCGGGCGGCGCACGAGATCTCCCGGCTTAACGACGAGCGGACCGCGACCACCGAGCAGCTTCGGCAGGCGATGTTGCACTACCGGCAGCTGTTCGACTCGCTGCTGGCGACCGGGTCGACCGAAGGCGGCGAGGGTGCGCCAGTGGCGCATCCGGCCGCGGACCGGCCACCGACCGCCGGGCAATGACGACGCGGTTGGCACTCACCGAGCACCCGAAGCCAGTCACAGCCGACGAAGGACCGTTACGACTCGCCCGAGGATCGTCGCCTCGTCCCCCGCAATGGGCTCGTACGCCGGGTTACTCGGCATCAGCCACACTCGCCCGTCGCGGCGGCGCAGGGTCTTGACGGTTGCCTCCCCGTCGATCATGGCGGCGACGATATCGCCGCTGTCCGCGACCGGCTGTTGCCGGACTACCACCCAGTCGCCATCGGTGATGGCAGCGTCGACCATGGAGTCGCCGACGACTCGCAGCAGGAACAAGGTGCCCTCGCCAACCAGCTCCCGCGGCAGCGGGAACACCCCCTCCACCGACTGCTCGGCGAGGATGGGACCGCCGGCGGCGATCCGGCCGATCACCGGCACGTAGGCAGGCGCGGGACGCTCCTCCACCCCGAGCTCGCTCGGTCCGCGGTCGGCCCCCGTGATGCGCCCCGCAGCCGCCGGCGCCCGGCGCCGTCGGCGACCGGCCGCCGGCGGGGTCGCACCTGCCTCGGCAGCCTCCGCGAATGAATCATTGCCGTCGTCCGTGTCCCGGGGTGCCGACTGCCGGCTGCGACGCAGCTCGCCGACGGAGCGCACTTCGACCGCCCGCGGCCGGTTTGGATCGCGCCATAGCAAACCCTTGCGCTGCAGCGCCGCCAACTGGTGGGCCACACTGCTCGTGCTGGTCAGCCCCACGGCTTCACCGATCTCACGGATGCTCGGCGGATAGCCACGCCGGCGGACGGCCTCGCGGATGACTTCAAGCACCTTCTGCTGGCGCGGGGTGAGCTCTGCCGGTTCAGCGGGTGGATCGGGGAACTCGTGTACCGACGAGTGGACCTGCGGGTCGGGGACACCCCGACTCGATGCGTCCGGTCCATCTCCGCCAGGCTGAGTCCCGCGACTTCTCCCCGTACTGGTCACCGCATCTCCTTCAGTCCGTCCTGCAGTCCGTCCTGACGTCCCGCGCCTACCGCCGTGGCTTGGTGGGTCGTTGGCACGTCGGCGGCCGTTGCCGACATGTCCGCGACGTTAGTCCGCCGCACCGACGGTTTCAAACATGCGTTCGAACGACACGCCGGCAACGCCGGCTTTTTGTCGGCCGCTCACGGTATACATCGCATCGTCTGGATCCGAACGTGCGTTCGATGACGAGGAGGCCTGCGATGTCAGGTCGTGACTGTGATGGGGCCGGCGCTATCGGCACCCGGCCAAGCCGCTGCAACGACCGCGGGCACGAGCAGCCGATCTTGCTTGCCCGCAGCCGGCCGCTCGGCGCTCACCAAGCTGTGCGCCCGGTCGCACTGCGCGTCCCCACTGCCTGGCACCCGGCCCGCAGCTCCGGCCGTCATTCTGGCCGGCCGTCGGTGAACGTCGGGGTCCGGCGCCCCGCGGCTCCGTCGGCAGGTCCGGCCAGCGCCGTCTTCATGGCAATTCGACCTGGCGCCACACCGGCGGCCCTACCGATCGGGGCAACGACGTCCAGCCTTTCGGCATCGATGGCGCGCGGGCCAGGCTCCACGGCCGCCGGCGATCGGCCGCCGGCCGCCGATCAGGCCGCCCGCGGTTCTCGCCGAGTGCCCGGCGCGCCCAGGCACGCTGGCAGGGTCGACGGCCGACGGCGGTGCACGCATCCCGGCCGAGTCACGGCACGCGGGCGAGTCGCGGTGGTGTCGCTCGCTGCCCTGCTGCTGCTGGCCGCGTTCGCCTTCGGACGCGCCTCCACCGTGGCGGCAACGCGGGCCGAGGCGCCGGTAGCGTCGCAGGCGGTGGTGGTCCAAGCTGGTGACACGCTGTGGGCGATCGCCAACCGACTTGCGCCTGGACGAGACCCGCGGGTCACCGTCGAGGAGATCCGACGACTCAACCGGCTGTCCAGGTCCACCCTCATGGTCGGGCAGACCCTCGCCGTTCCGGCCGGCTGAGCGATTGCGTCAGCGTTGGTCGTCTCGACTGCCGGCGGCGCCCGCAGGCCTGACACACCCGGCTCGCGCACCACTGCCCACCCGGCCTCGCGCCGCGCCACGCCGACCCACCTGCGTCGTTGCCGCGTTCTCCCAGTTCGACTTGCATGCTCGCGAGGAACCGCCTACCGTCACAACATCTAGTAGTTACACACGTGTAAGTAGTCCACAGGTTGTGGCTAACTGTCCACAACCCAGGTCAATTCGCCCACAATTTACGCACGTGACTGTCCCCAGCCGGCGCCAACAGGCCGGCAACGCTCTGGTCACGAACGACCGACGGCCGCCGCGCGGCGGACGCCTGGAACCGAAGGGATGTCCGATGAGGTGCCCGTTCTGCCGGCAGGGAGATTCGCGGGTCGTCGACAGCCGGGAGGCCGACGACGGTCAGGCGATCCGCCGGCGGCGTGCGTGCGCCAACTGCGGGCGTCGGTTCACCACCATGGAGTCCGCCAGCCTGACCGTGGTCAAGCGGAGTGGGGCGACCGAACCGTTCAGCCGGGCCAAGGTCCTCGCTGGCGTGCGCAAGGCCTGCCAGGGCCGACCGGCCGAGGAAGATGCCCTCGCGCTGCTGGCGCAACGGGTGGAGGACGCCATCCGCGCCCGCGGCAGCGCCGAAGTCGCGGCGGACGAGGTTGGGCTGGCCATTCTGGGACCGCTGCGGGAGCTCGACGAGGTGGCCTACCTCCGTTTCGCCAGCGTCTACCGCGCCTTCGACTCCCTCGCGGACTTCGAAGCCGAGATCGCCGCACTCCGTGCCCACCACCCCACCGGCCCGATCCCGGCGCCGGACATCGACCCGGCGCCGCCACTGGTGGCCGAGCTCGCGGTCAGCGGCGGATGACTCCGCGACTAGCCGCGACATCACCCAGGGCGGCGCCGCACCACTTGCGCCCCAACCCAACCCACAGCTTCCCCGCCTGGCCGTGGTCGCCATCACCGACCGACACCGCCGATCGAACTGACGAAGGAGCTGGGCAGTCATGACCGAGACGGTCCGCGGTTCCGTCAGTAGCAACGGCTCCGGGGCGACCGGCGCCCCCGGCCAGCGACTCTCGATCGGGCGCGTGTTCACCACGGCCGGCGTGCACCCGTACGCGGAGGTCACCTGGGAGCGCCGCGACGTGGTGATGACGAACTGGCGCGATGGCTCGGTCAACTTCGAGCAGCGCGGGGTGGAGTTCCCGGATTTCTGGTCGGTCAACGCCGCGAACATCGTCACCACCAAGTACTTCCGCGGCGCGGTGGGCACCCCCCAGCGGGAGCACTCGCTGCGTCAGCTCATCGACCGGGTAGTGGGCAGCTACGTCACTGCCGGTCGAACCCACGGCTATCTCGCCACCGCAGCTGAGGCCGAGGTCTTCGAGCATGAGTTGACCTATGCCTTGCTCCACCAGATCTTCAGCTTCAACTCCCCGGTCTGGTTCAACGTGGGGACCAGCTCGCCACAGCAGGTGTCAGCCTGCTTCATCTTGGCCGTCGAGGACACGATGGACTCGATCCTCAACTGGTACCGCGAGGAGGGTCTGATCTTCAAGGGCGGTTCCGGTGCCGGGCTGAACCTGTCCCGGATTCGGTCTTCCAGGGAGCTGCTCAGTAGCGGCGGCACCGCATCGGGACCGGTGTCGTTCATGCGCGGTGCAGACGCCTCCGCCGGCACGATTAAGTCCGGGGGCGCTACCCGACGGGCCGCGAAGATGGTCGTGCTCGACGTCGACCATCCCGACATCGAGGAGTTCATCGACCTCAAGGCCCGGGAAGAGGAGAAAATTCGCGTCCTGCGGGACGCGGGCTTCGACATGGACCTCGGCGGCAAGGACATCACCAGCGTCCAGTACCAGAACGCCAACAACTCCGTCCGAGTCAGCGACGAGTTCATGCACGCGGTGGAGGACGGCCGGGACTTTGCGCTGCGCGCCCGGCTCGATGGCTCCGTGCTGGAGTCGGTCGACGCCCGGACACTGTTCCGCACGATTGCCAAGGCGGCCTGGGAGTGCGCCGACCCCGGCCTGCAGTACGACGACACCATCAACGACTGGCACACCAACCCGGAGACCGGCCGCATCACGGCCAGCAACCCCTGCAGTGAGTACCTCAGCCTCGACAACTCCTCCTGCAACCTCGCCTCCATCAATCTGCTGAAGTTCCTGCGGTCGGACGACACCTTCGACGCCGCCACCTTCGGCAAGGTCGTCGAGCTCGTCATCACCGCGATGGACATCTCCATCTGCTTCGCCGACTTCCCGACCGAGTCGATCGGGAAGACCACCCGCGCCTACCGCCAGCTGGGCATCGGCTACGCCAACCTCGGCGCCCTGCTGATGGCGACCGGCCACGCCTATGACAGCGAGGGTGGCCGGGCGATGGCCGCCGCCATCACCTCGCTGATGACCGGTACGGCGTACCAGCGCTCCGCGGAGCTGGCCGGCATCGTCGGCCCGTACGCCGGATACGCCCGCAACGCGGATGCGCACAAGCGGGTGATGCGCAAGCACGCCGCCGCCACCGATGCGGTGCGCTCGGCCGGTGCCGACGACAAGCGGGTGCTGGAGGCGGCGGCCACCGCATGGGCGCAGTGTCTGGCGCTCGGCGAGCGCAACGGCTGGCGCAACGCCCAGGCAAGCGTGCTGGCGCCGACCGGCACCATCGGCCTGATGATGGACTGCGATACCACCGGCATCGAGCCGGACCTCGCCCTGGTCAAGAACAAGAAGCTGGTCGGCGGCGCGTCGATGCGCATCGTCAACACCACGGTGCCTCGGGCGCTGAAGAACCTGGGGTACCAGCCCGAGCAGATTGAGGCCATCGTCGAGCACATCGCGGCGCACGGCAACGTGCTGAACGCGCCGAGTCTCAAGCCGGAGCACTACGACGTCTTCGACTGTGCGATGGGGGAGCGCGCCATCTCGGCGATGGGGCACGTCCGGATGATGGCCGCTGTTCAGCCGGCCCTGTCGGGTGCCATCAGCAAGACCGTCAACGTGCCGGAGTCCGCGACAGTTGAGGACATCGAGCAGGTCTACTTCCAGGGTTGGAAGCTGGGGCTCAAGGCGCTCGCCATCTACCGGGACAACTGCAAGGTCGGCCAGCCGCTGTCCGACGCCGGGGCGGTGAAGCGGGTGGCAGACGCCGCCGGGTCGGTCGCCGAGCCGCGACCTACCCGCAAGCGGCTGCCCAAGGTCCGCCCATCGACCACCGTGTCATTCACCGTCGGCGGTGCCGAGGGCTACCTCATCGCCGGTTCCTATCCCGATGACGGCCTCGGCGAAGTCTTCATCAAGATGAGCAAGCAGGGGTCGACGTTGGCCGGGGTGATGGACGCGTTCTCCATCGCCATCTCCATCGGCCTGCAGTACGGCGTGCCGCTGGAGGCGTTCGTCAGCAAGTTCACCAACATGCGGTTCGACCCGGCCGGCATGACCGACGACCCGGACGTACGGATGGCGCAGTCGGTGATGGACTACATCTTCCGTCGGCTGGCGTTAGATAACCTGCCGTACGACGAGCGCGCCGCGCTGGGCATCTTCACCGCGGGGGAGCGGGCCGCCGCCGTCGCGTCCGGGGCGTACTCGCCTCCGCCGGTTGACGAGGACTTGGACGTGGAAGCGCTGGCGCAGTCGGCACCGATCGCGCCCGCCGCGCCACAGCCCGTACCGGCTCCACGTTCAGGTAGCGCCACTGCCGCCGATGCACCGCTGTGCTTTACCTGCGGGATCACGATGCGGCCAGCGGGGAGCTGCTACGTCTGCGAGTCCTGCGGCAGCACTAGCGGCTGCAGCTGAGGCCTGCAGCGAGCACTGGAGATCGGCTCCTACCCGACGGCCTGGGCGTCACCATCATGGAGCTGCTGATCTTGGTGCAGGCGCCGCTGATCGTCGCGCTGTTCGCCACCCTCCACCGCTTCGCTCCACCCAGCGGGCGGAGTCTGACGTTGGCCGGGCTCGGCATGGCCGTGGCCATGGCAGCCTTGACGATGGGCGTCCACGTCACCGTCTTGACCGTGGGCCGGCTACCGGCAGCTCACATCCCCGGCTTCGACCGGCTCCTCACCTGGCACTGGCCCTCCGTTCCTTACGCGATCGACATCCTCGCCTGGGACTACTTCTTCGGGCTGGCGCTCCTGTTGGCGATGGCAGCGTTCCCGGCCGGTCGCGTGCAGCGCCGCATCCGGATCGGCATGGCAGCCAGCGCCGCCCTGTGCCTTGCCGGCGGGCTGCTTGGCGTTCTCAGCGGAAACATGCAGATCCGCGACATCGGCATCATCGGCTACGGGGTGGTGTTCCCCTTCACCGTCGTCCACATGGCTCGGCTGTTCACTCGATCGCCGACAAGTGCCGGCGAGCCGGCGCATGCTCCCTGATCAGCGGTGACAGCCCTGACCACGGGCAGACCGTCTCCGAGGGCTCGGCCGCAATTCGACCTGAGACGAGAACGGAGTAGCCGCCGAGAGATGCCAACGCCGTGCTGCTGCGCTCGGTCGGCCTGCATCGCGCGACGTTCGCTACCTTCCCAGTGGTGATCGTGCGACCCTGGCCTGTGGCGGCGCGCGAGCACGGCGGCGAGCCAAGGCCGCGGCGGAAGCGCTCACCCATGCCAGCAATCAGCTGACCCAGCGGCTCCTGCCTCGCGCGTCCCGGCTGGACACGCCTCGGCAGCCAACCGCGGACCGCAGCACTGTCGCAGCGTTGCCCGCCGACCTGACCGAACTCGTCACCGCCGCCCGCCGCGCCCACGATGCCGCCGCTTCCGCTCGGGTCGAATACGAGACCCTCGAGCACATTGCAGGCCCCGCCGCCCAGGAAGCGGTCCGGCAGGCCGGCGAGGCGCAGCAAACGGTGCAGGGCCTGGAAGGACAGGAGCCTGATGCCGGCCAGGCGGCTACCGATGCGGCTGCCGCTGTTGCAGGCTTGGAGGCGCAGGTCGGTGCGGCGCAGGAGAAGGTCGAAGCGGCGCAGCCGGCAGCCGACGCCGGACGGGCCGCACTGGTGCGGGTTATGCGGGTTGCCGGTGTCGCCGACGCCCTCGCCGGACAGCGTCCGCCCGCCAGTACGGAGCTCGGTGAGGGCAACGTCGAGAAGGGCTGGTGGGAGTCGGACCCGCTCGCGGCCGTCGGCGATGCGCTGACCGGCCGCCGTTCCGCCGCCAAGCGAACGCTGCGTGAGCGCTACGACACCGTCCGCCCTGCCCTGACCGGCACGTGGACGCTCGACCCGGCCGACAGCGTCGGCGAGCTCGACACCTTCCTGCTCACCCATGACGACGTCAGCTACAGTCCACCGGCCGCGGCCCGCCGCGCCGAGCAGCTCAAGGACCGCGCGAAGGCCGCGCTCGACGCCGCCGAGGAAGGCGCGCTGCGCGACTTCGTCATCGGCCGGCTGCCGGCCGCCATCGGCGTGGCATGGACCCGGATGCACGACTGGTTGCACACCGTGAACCGCAAGATGCGCTCGGCCGCAGCCTCATCCGGCGTCGGGGTTCAGGTGCGTCTGCAGCTCAGCGGGGACCTCAGCCCGTCCGCGCGGACCGCCTACGAGCTGTCCTGCCGGGTCGCGAACGCCGACCGCACCACCGGGCAGAAGCAGGATCTCGGCAGCGCCTTGACGCAGCTCATCGACGCCGCCGACGGGGAGACGATGACCGAGCGGATCGCCGACGCCGTCGACGTCCGCTCCTGGGTCACCATCCACTACGAGATCGACCGCGGCGCCGGCAAGACCGAACGGTGGGGCAGCAAGACCGCCCTGTCCGGCGGCGAGCGGCGCCTGGTCGTCCTCGCGCCCATGCTGGCCGCGGTCGCCGCCGGCTACGACAACATCGGCGAGCAAGGGCTGCGGCTGGCCGCGTTAGATGAGGTGCCCGCTGAGGTCGACGAGCGCGGCCGTGAGGGCCTCGCGCGCTACCTTGCCGAGCTCGACCTAGACCTGGTCGCCACCAGCTACCTGTGGGACGGCGCCCCGGGCGCCTGGGACGGCATCGACGCGCACGACCTTGAGGCCGGCAGCGACGGCACGGTCGTCGCGTTCCCAATGCTGGTCCGAGGCCTACTCGACCTGCCCGGGGACACTCTGAGGCACCACGGCGCGGCCTACACCGGGGCCGGAGCCGGCGAGCGGCCGTGAGCGCGACCTGCCGATGGTGCTCCGGAGGCTGCGCAGGCGCTGACCTCGAAGCGCTGCTGGCAGCGGACTTGCGGTGGCTGTGGGACCGGGTCGCCGCCGAGGCGGACCGCCGAGGGGATGCGGAGCTGGTCTCCGGGCGGCTGCGGGTAAGCGCGCCGGCGGCTGCCGAGGAACGATCCGCGGCCGTGGGGCTGCTCGGCGGCAGGCTGCTCGCCGGGCAGCGTCGCACCGTGGACCTCGACGCGCTCACCAGCCGGCTGCAGGCCCGCAGCCCCCAGTTGACTCCCGGGGTTGTCGCCGCCCACGCCACCGGCCGCCGGCTCGCGGGCCGCGCCGCGGAACGAGTTGCGCGCCGTCGGCTCGAGGACGTGCTGCGGGCCGATCTCCTCGCCGGGCTGGCTGCTGTACCGCCACACGTCGCCGACCGGGTGGACACCGAGACCGTGTGGGACCGGCTGACTCGTGCCGGGGTCCTCGCGCGCCTGGCAGGCCGCGCTGACGCCGCGACCCTGCTGCGGCAGGCCACTGCCGTCCTCACCGCGCTCCCGGCTCCCGGCCGACGGATCGATCGGCGCACCCTGGTGCCCGGTGCGCCGCACGCCGTGGATGAAGGCACGCCGCTGGCTTGGCTGGTGCTGGCTCTGGCCGGCCAGAGCGGACGCCGCACCCGTGCTGCCTGGGACGCGCTCGGGGTGGACATCGACGATCTGACCGGCGGCCTGCTCACCCTCGGCATGCACCCGGCTGGCTGGTCGGTGCCGGCCGGAGCGGTCCTCACCCTGCCGCCTCGGGAGCTCGCCGCTGTCACCTGGCCCGCGCCGCCTGACAGGCAGGGGTGGGTGTTCGTCACCGAGAACCCTTCGGTCGTCGCCGCGGCGACCGACCGCGTCCGCGCCGACCCGCAAGCCTCAGTTCGGTTGCTGTGCACCGTTGGCACCCCCTCGGCCGTGGAAGCGGCGGCGGTGGCCGCATTGGCCGATGCCGGCTGGAGCGTCGCCGTACGTGCCGACTTCGACGCTGCCGGTCTGTTCCATGTGCGGACGCTCCTGGCCGCCTGCCCGGCAGCCGTTCCGTGGCGGATGGGCACGACGACGTACCTGGACGCTGCGCGCTCCTTTCCCGGCGGCGAGCAGGTTGCCGTCACCGCCGCAGAAAGCCCCTGGGACGCGAACCTGGGCCCGGCCATTGCTGCCTCAGGCGTTCTGGTTTTCGAGGAAGACGTGCTGGACCTGCTACTCGGAGACCTTCTTGTAGGGCGACCTCCGGACACAGCCGCGTAGCGCGCAGACGACCCGCGTGTACCCGAACGAAGGTGGCCTCAACGAGTCAGTCAGGCGCGCCTATGCGCCAGATGGCGTGGTCGAGAGCTGTCGCGGTCACGCCGTCCGGTGGTGCCCGCAAGGCGGACGGCGTCGTCCAAGCATCGACAGCCTTCGACGCCGCCGGTTGCGGCACGCAGCCGACTTTGACCCGACCCGGGCCGAGCACAGCGCTGCCTGCCTCGGCGTCCGCGGCCTAGCTGGGGCCGGTCAGCTGGCGCTACTTCTGCATGCAGGGAATTGTCTCCGCGTTCGGGCGGCAAGGCTTCTGTCGGCGCCCAGCCGAGCTCTGATTAGGTTGTGGTCGCTCGCGCAGCTCCTACCTTCCGGTGGGTGTCGGGCGCCGCGAAGACACCCAAACCGTAATGGTCCGCAGGGACCGCTGCGCCGGCCGTCACGGCTCATGCGGCCAGGTCAGCGGGGTCCGGAGCGCGAAGCCGCTCGCCGGGCTTTCCTCGTCGGCCGGCCCAGCGCGACCCGCCTCGATGGCGGGGTCGGGGTCCTGGCTGTGCAGTGACGGCACGCCCGGCGGTCCTGGCGCCGTGGGCGGACATAGGGACGGCGGCGAGTCAGGGCGCCCGGCCCGGGCTCGGGCTCGGTGTCCCGCGGTGACAGGTCGTCATGGCCTTGCTCGCAGACCAGGCGCGCGTGCACGGCTGCGCCGCAGCCGGCGTGCCGGACGGTCACCGGTGCGCCTTGCGGGTCCGCGAGGTAGCGATCGCCCCACTGCATCAGGGCCACCATCGCGGGCAGGAGCGCGCCACCCTGCTCGGTCAGCCAGTACTCGAAGCGCTCCCGGCTGCCGTCCTGTCGGTGGGGCTGCCGGGCCGGGAGTCCGCCGTCGACTAGATGGGCCTACGCCCGGGACCTATCCAGACCCCCGGCTTCGGCGACACGATTGACTTCGACCACGTCAAGCGGCACTACTATCAGGTCCACCGGGACATCAACCCAACCGGCATCGTGCCGGTCGCCCCCCGACCTCCGCGGTTGGCTCACCCCGCACGGCCGCGAGGCACTCGACGGCCGGCCGTTTGGTGACGGAACCCCACCGCCACCACCACCACCACCGCCACCACCACCACCGCCACCACCACC